>JACCDR010597442.1_pt1 | contig 16907 bp, 22 predicted proteins | sample 7446431 | NCBI WGS metagenome assembly JACCDR01 (sample SAMN15323443, study PRJNA562643) | freshwater metagenome | isolation source: river surface water | place: USA:Blue River Watershed | collected 2017-08-17 | reverse complement strand
TTTACGCCCATGTCTTTGAGGAATTGAGTCGTTTTAACAATCTCTTCCTTTCCAGACACAAACACGAGCACGTTGCGACCCTGTTCTGCGAGCTGCGCCGCATGAACGGCATAGCTCGAGGAGATGGGTGTGAGAGTTTCGACCGGGTAGAGCCGGCCGGGGACCTTCACAATAGGCGCATTGTTGAAGTATTTCGAGAGCTTCTCGGCTTCGATGGTGGCAGACATGAGAATCACTTTGAGATCACTCCCGTTTGCGATTTCACGTCTTACCCAAGCAACGAGAACCTCAATGTTGAGGTTCCATTCATGGACTTCGTCGATGACGAGAACGTCTGCGAAGTTCAGGCCGACGAGTTCGCGGATCATGGCGAGGCCGTCGGTCGCAAAGAGACATGTGGTCTCATCGGATTCGCACGATTCCTTGCCTGTCCGGTAACCAATCTCGCGACCGATTTCACACTCACGTTCTTCTGCCACACGTTCCGCAACAAGCCTTGCGGCAAGTCGACGGGGTTCGGTGACAATCACCGTGTAGCCTTCATCGCGCAGGAATTGCGGCACTTGCGTGCTTTTTCCGGCGCCGGTTTCGGCGGTAAGGACGGTGACCTGGTTCTTACGAACGCTTTCGATGACGATATCGCGGAAAGCCGCGATGGGGAGTTCCGAGTTCACTATGTTCCTTGTATCAAGCGAGGGGTGTGCTTTCGCACAAAATCCCACCCTGCTTGGCCGCTTGTTAAGGCGACTTCGTTTTGGCCAAGAGGCCTACGCGCTTGCAGGCAGGGATGCCTGAGTTTTGGTTTTACTAACAGAAAATAATTGGCAAAGAGCTCCTTTACCTAATTATCATTATATCACATAAAACGCATATTTGTCAAATAAAACAACGGCCTGGTTGGGCCGTTGTATTTGTGTTTATGGAATTATAAATCTTACTGTGTGCTTGTGGTATTTGATGATGTTGTAGTTGTTGCGGCATCAGGTTTCTCGATCTTTCGTTTTGTTATATCAAATGTGCCAACAACCATTTCTGCCGCGGCTACGTCAGATGTTGAGGATGCGGCGATAAATGGATGAAGGGTAATCCAAATACTTTTCTTGCCCTCGAATGGAGAGGAAAGGGCATAGGTTAAGTAAGGTTTTGTGGTGGTAGAGACAACTTCAAATCCTGTGCTTACAAATCGCATGACGTTGAGCCCGTTCATCTTTCGATACTCAAATTCGCTCGGGTTGATGATTTGGCGCACCATTTCCTCGGTAAACTCGCCGCCCCCGACTTCTACAACAATATTTGTTCGCCCTTTGTCGAGAACTTCTGTAGGAATATCGAGGACCTCTCCCTCGCTCTCTTTAAAGAGATAGTAAATGCTACCGACATTGTTCTTATATACTTTCCATTCCACAGGATGTTTGAATCGAATGCCAAACTCGGTGTCAGTATATGTTTCAAGACCTCTCTTTGAGTCGCTTGTGAAGTATGAGTATGCGACAAGAGCTAAAATAATAAGTGCAATTAAGGGGATAAGTATAGTGGTTTTTTTCTGTGTATTTTCCATGTGTGTAGAATACTCTTTTTTAAGAAGAGGTAAAAGGGTGGAGCTTAACAAAAAGCGCCTCCTGTGGGGAGGGCGCTAGGAAAGAATGATTGCTTCAAGTTCTCTGGCGGCACGACCAACTTCATAATCCGAAGTATCAATTAGGACGTTTCCACGCTTATTTGCTTCAGCTTCCAGGTATCGATTCCAATTGGCCATGTCTGGATTGGCGAGTTCGGGTTGTCCGCGGGCAATAACTCGTTTATCACGAACGTTATCTGCGCAAACAAATGTAATAATCGAATAGTTCTTTATTCCAGCCAATGCGCATGCTTCATCGATAAACGAATGTCGAACTTGGCCATCGATAACCTGAACAGGTTCTGGATTGCGGGAGATTTGCTTGACCCAATCAATGGTTCTTTGACGTTGCCACTCTTCAATTGAACCGCATTCCACGATCATCTCTTCAGTAGAAGGAATGCCTATGGAATCAAAGTAGTGGAATAAGATTCCTGGCAGGTGCTTGGCGTCTATAGCTTTCACTGCCGTTGTTTTGCCGGTCCCTGAAGCACCATTTATAAAGATTAGCTTTTTCATTACGGTCTCTATTGTTTATGTTACTTGTCCGTTCGAGATAGGCAAGAAAGAACTAATTATTGAGTTTTGATCTAAGTTCCATCGCTCGGCTTATAATTCTTTCACCGATTGCACCCCAGTCAAAATACTTTTTATACTCTGTTGGATTGATGAGTTTTATTTCCTTAATTCCTCTAGCCGGATCACCTATGAATGGGCCATAGGGTCGGACCGTACACACATAACGCAACTGAAAATAGTGCTTGCCGTCTCTTGTGTCCGTGACCTTTTGATATCCAACAGGAAGTGATGAAAGAACTTCCATGTTTGATTCTTCTTTGATTTCGCGAGCAAGAGTTTGTTCTAAAGTCTCCCCACGTTCAATTGTTCCTCCGATGAGACCCCATCCATTTTTATTTCCACCGAAACCAATCACTATCTTGTCTCCACAAAAGGCAACTCCATATGCTTGAGTGCAATCCTTCGGGTCGAGATGTTTAAATGAGTCCGCATCTTCATATTCGAAGATATACTTTACTCCACTTGCTCCAATGTATGTATTAGTTAAAGGCATGCTTCGATTATACAGAACAATGTCCTTGCTGGCGCACTTGTGTGCATGTTGGGCTATACATTGAAAACTGTGCTGTTTTCTATACAATGGGTGTATGGAAAATAAAAAAATATCTATGGTAGTGGCGGTTCTTCTTGTGGGTCTAGCTTTAGGATACGTTCTGGGAATGAATAGTCATAGAGCTGCCACACATAAGATGTCTGATGGAACTGTAATGGCCGGTAATCCCGACATGGATCATATGATGAATGAGATGGCGGCGATGCTCGTGGGCAAAACAGGGGACGAGTTTGATAAAGCGTTTCTTGAAGAGATGATTGTCCATCATGAGGGTGCGGTAGAAATGGCCGAGATGACTCTTGTATCAGCCAAGCATCAGGAGCTTAAAGATTTATCAAAGGCGATAATTTCTGCGCAGAATGCCGAGATTGCTCAGATGAAAGAATGGCTTAATACTTGGTACGGAAAGTAAAAATAAAAAACCGCTCTTCACGAGCGGTTTTTTATTTAAACGTTATTTCAAATCCATACATTCCCATATCACACGAGCCGAAGAGGGGGCCTGCGTCAGGTGTGCCGATAGGTATGTCTAATGTTCCGCTGAGAGGCAGATTCTTTTGAATACCAAGGCTTGGTATGGTCAATGCGGAAGAACAGTCGAAGGTGCCCTTTGTATTCATTCGGATTATGGTTGGAACTCCTGCTACTGCTTCTGTTTTTCTGGGAGAATAGCCACCTTTTGCTTGGATGTCTATTATCTGAACACCATTTTCTATTGATACATTGGTTGGCGATACTGATTGTTCGCCGGCCGTCTGCTCATTTCCGGAAGGGAGCATGACAGCCACTCCTATGAGTATTCCGGCTATGAGAATTGCGATAAGTGTTCCTTTCATGGTGCGAGTATACTAAAAATTAAATAAAGGAGGCATGAATCCAATTGCAGAAAGACTATTAATGATGTTGAGCAGGGCGAACATGATTACTATGAGGCCCGCGCTCTTGAAGAATACGCCTGACATAGAGCTTTTCTTTACTGAAAGCGAGGAGAAGCTTAAAAGAAGAAGAACTGGCAATGTTCCGAGCGCAAAGAAGAGCATGGTGAGCGCGCCTTCGAAGAAATTACCTGTCGAGAGGGTATATAGCTGCATTGACTGAGTAAATCCACAAGGCAGGAAGAAAGTCGCGATTCCCACCAAAAGTGGTGTGAGAGAGTGGTTGAGTTTAGAGACGGAGTGTGCGCGTTTGGAAATAAATGAAGGCATGGAAATCTGGAATCTCTTTGCCCAATGGAAAACGTCGAGAAGGTTAATGCCCAGGATCAACATAGTAAGTCCGATTGCGATTCCAACAATAAATGATCCTGATGCACCGAGAGTAAATGCTGAGCCAAGAGCACCGATTACTCCTCCGAGCACAAAGAACGCCACAAGTCTTCCTGTGTGGAACAAAACCTGCGGCTTTATCTGGTCACCTTTCTTTGCAAATGTCGCCGACATAGAAAGAAGAAGTCCTCCGACGACTGCCATGCAGCTTGAGACCGAAGCGATTGCGCCAATGCCGAGTGCTGTTCCGTAGGTTACTTCATCTCCGCTTACAAGATTAACTATGCCGAGCTTCTGTAGGATGACGAATACTGCTCCGAATCCTATCGCGATGGGTAGTGCAATTTTAAATTCAAACCAGTTCGCTTTTTGTGTTGGTTTTTGGATAGACGCCGCATAACCATGTGGCTTTATAAGTGCCGTAATCATTTCGGCGACTTTCTCTGATGATGTGTTTTCGAATTCGCCTTCGATTTCGAGCGATTGATCTTTTAGGCTTACTTTGGCGCTCTTAATTTCGCGCATCTCAGAGAGTTCGCTTTCTATGAGAAGGACACAAGCATCGCAGTGCATGCCGTCTATGTGGAATCTGTATTTCATAGTATTTATAATTTTTTAGTTTTAATTCGGAGCGAGTTTGATACTACTGATACGCTTGAAAATGCCATGGCAAGTCCTGCAAATATCGGATTAAGAAGCCAGCCAAAGATAGGGAAGAGTGCACCTGCTGCCAGAGGAATACCTACGACATTATAGACGAATGCCCAGAAAAGATTCTGTTTGATCCCATTCATTGTCATTTTCGATAGCTTTATTGCTTTGACGAGCTTTGAGATGTCTCCATGAAGGAGGGTAATGCCTGCTGATTCTATTGCAACATCCGTGCCTGTTGCCATGGCAATCCCAATGTCAGCTTGCGCGAGTGCCGGTGCATCGTTTACACCGTCTCCAGCCATCGCTACAATCTCGCCTGCTTTTTGAAGCTCAACTATCTTGAGGAGTTTATCTTCAGGTAACACTTCAGCGACCACCTCATCTATACCCACCATATCACCGATATGTTTTGCTGTGTTTCGATTGTCTCCTGTGAGCATAATTGTTTTCAAGCCCAGCTTCTTGAGCGATTTAACAGCATCAACAGATTCTGGTTTTATTGAGTCGGCGACCATAGCGACGGCGATAAGCTTGTCTTTCGTCGCAAGGATAACAGGTGTTTTTCCAGCAATAGTTTCTTTTTCAAGAAGTGCCTCATCGATGGAGAGCCCAAGATCGGCAGCGAGTTTTGGACTACCAGCATAGTACTCGATGCCGTCGATTGCACCCCTCAACCCTTTTCCTTTGATGGCATCGAAATCGACAACACTAGAGAGTGTAATCTGTTTTGCTTGAGCATAAGAGACAATTGCGTGAGCGATCGGATGCTCAGACCTTTTCTCGAGAGATGCGAGGAGTGATATGACCTGAGTGTCGCTTTTATTAGACTTGTTTTCGATTGAAGTAAGCTCAGGTTTTCCTTTGGTTATTGTTCCTGTCTTATCAAATACGATTACTGTCGCTTTGTGAAGTTTTTCAAGAGTAGCAGCGTCTTTTATTAGAATTCCTTCACGCGCACCTTTTCCTACGCCGACAATGATTGCGGTAGGAGTCGCAAGGCCAAGGGCACACGGACATGCAATGACAAGTACTCCCACAAAGGATGTGATGCCGATGGATAGAGCTGTGGCAAAGCCAAGATAGCCAGTGCCAACCGTAAGCCAAAGCAGGAAGGAGAGAGATGCTATACCGAGCACTATGGGCACGAATATTCCCGAGATTTTGTCGGCGAGTGCTTGTATGGGGGCTTTAGAGCCTTGCGCTTCCTCAACCATTTTTATGATATGTGAGAGCATTGTCTCGGATCCAACCTTGGTTGCTCGGAACGTGAACGTGCCGCTCGTATTGAGCGTTCCTCCAACCACGCTCTCTCCGCCAGTTTTTTTAACAGGAACGGGTTCACCTGTAATCATTGATTCATCAACGTATGAGAATCCATCAATGAGAATGCCGTCGACAGGAATTCTTTGTGCGGGTTTTATGATGATGATGTCGCCTACAACTACTTTATCTGTTGGAATTTCAACTTCTTTTCCATCGCGCATTACTAACGCTGTTTTGGCCTGAAGGCCTAGAAGTTTTTCAATCGCGTCTCCTGTTTTCTTTTTTGATCGAGCTTCGAGATATTTACCGAGTACAACAAAACCTATAACCACTATAGTTACGTCGAAATAGCGATATTCAGGCAATCGGAGAGTTTCTGTAATGGCTGGGATAAGAAGTGTTATAGCGCTATATACAAAGGCGGTAAGTGTGCCGATTCCAATGAGAGTGTCCATGTTTGCCGCCCCATGTCGAAGGAATCTAACCACCCCCTCTGTGAATGGCTTGCCAATCCAGAACATGAAGACTGCAGAGAGTCCGAGGAGTGCAGGTTCCGCTATATGCATTGGAATAGGGGGTTTAGGAATCGCAACAAATGTCTGTGCTGCAATCTCCCAGAGCATGAGTAGGAACACAAAGATGGTCAGGGGAAGGGAGAACTCCATTTTTGTACGAAGAACGGAAAGGTCTCCCTCTTCATGTGTTTGCACGAGGGTCACCGTTTCAGTTTTCATGTCTGCGGCAACAAGGCTGTAGCCTAGAGGCTCTATCTGAGCACTTAGTGTTTTGCTATCAGTTAAGCGAGGATCAAAATTAATGATCGCACGTTCGTTGCCATAGTTTACATCGGCTGTTTCGACGCCCGAGACCTTTTTCAATCTTTTTGAAATGATCGTTGCACAACTGGCACAGTGCATTCCTTTTACTTTGTAGATAGTCTTCATTTAAGTAAAAGTTATACGTTATACCATTCAAGCCTCCACGCCTTAAATGTTTCAAGAGTTTTTACAAGGAATGCTTCGACAGCATCTGCATTGTTGAGTACTTCGGTTCGGCTCGACTTTTGGCGAGCTTCTCGAGTCATTTCTATGCCGGCCTCGTGATGGGCAATAAGAGCGTTGAGGAACCTGAGATCAAACTTCTCGTCTGCAGAGCCAAGGTTGGCGACAATAGGATCACGGGCTTTGCGGGAATCCCCGTACCAATCTTTTTTCCACGAGTAGAGTTCCTCGATGAGTTTAGGTTCTCCTGCGAGTATGTCAGCTGATAGGTCCTTTATTTCTTTTCTCTGAGAACCATTGGAGGCTTGCTCTGCGAGTAACATTGCTCCACGGTGGTGCGCAGCCATGGAATCTATGTACCGTTTATCAAGTCCGCGGTCCGCACGTCCGAGATCCATAGGGATTTTTTCGTACATGGAAAGTCTATATTCTGGAGTGAGGAAGTAGCCGATACCTGTACCGATTAATCCAGAGGCAATCATCAGAGCAACTGACAGATATATAGATATTTTGTTCATAGAATTATTGGCTATTTTGATGTATTTTCTTATGCTTTGCGTTTAAGTCTGTAGACTTTAAGAATTTCTTCTTTAGTTTTGTCTGCCTTACCGCTTTTCATCTGGTCAATCGCGCAATGGGAGAGGTGATGCTCCATTAAGACATCTTCAATGCCAGAAAGCGCCTGTTTTACTGCAGATGTTTGAGTTATGACATCTATGCAGTAGGAGTCTTTACTAATAAGCTCTTGGAGTCCCCGTATTTGTCCTTCGACAATCTTGAGTCGCCGGAGAAGACCTTTTTTATATGTATCATTATTCATAATACGAGTATACCCCCTGGGGGTATAGAGTCAAGTATAAAAAATAGCCTCATGGGTCCATTTTTAGTGGACTTTGCGTGCTATCCATTATTATTCTTTTACTTTTCTACGATGTCGTTACACCAAACAATCAGAACTGTAGACTTAGAAAATTGGTGTTATCGGCTTGTACTAGGCTGGAACGTTCGACTCTGTTTGCCTCGTTTCTTTATCTATCATCTTGCCGTTTTCATCGAGCTTGTAAATCGCAATTGATCCAAACGGAACTTCGACCAAAGCGATTTCTTCGTCTGACTTACTCTCGATATACTTGATTATTGTTCGAAGAGAATTTCCATGAGCAACGACGAGTACGTTGTTTCCTGATTTGACGGCGGGTAGAATTTTTTCGAGATAGTAGGGGACAGCTCGGTCGTATACATCTTTGAGTGATTCTCCTTTAGGTACGGGATAATTCCAACTTCGACGCAACCTGTTGTATTCAGCGTGTCCGAGAATCTTCTCCATTTCCCATTTATTTTTGCCTGTATAGTCGCCGTAATCCCTTTCGTTAAGCGCTGCGGAATGCTCAGTGGGCACCTCATATCGCTCGCAAATATTGAGCATGCAAGAAAGGGTTTCGATTGAGCGGACTTGCATCGAAGCAAACGCCTGTTGAATCTTTAAATCTTTTATGAGAAGACCCATGTCTTCTGATTTTTCAAAGCCGTACTCGGTTAGATGTCTGTCTCTTTTGCCTGTCCATTTGCCTAGTTTATTCCACTCAGATTCATGGTGTCTTGCGAGTATAAGTTTTCCAGGAAGTGCTTTTGTCATGTTTATATTCTAGCACCAGTTACAGGAGGTAATGAAAAGCAAAAAACTTCGAAATTCGAAGTTTTTAATGAGCTTTCCTGTGATGCTAATACAGGTGTGTGTCGTAGTGTTACTTTGATTGAGTGCGGTCGATAGGTTTTTGTGTGAGGTGGGCACGTCGTATTTTCGATTGAACGTACCAAAGGATAAAAGAAGCAATGATGAGTGCCCAGTTTGTGAAAAATATTGAAGGGGTAGACCATTCTGTACCATTAAAACTGTAAGGGAGTAATGGCCAGAGGAATGGTGTCGGAAAGAATTCGGTTGAATGGGTGAAAATATCGAGGGTGATGTGAAGAGGCCACGCAAGCATTGCCCATAAAGGTCGTTTAAGTATTGCCCAGACTATGGCAAATACGACTGCAAACGCAATGAAGCTGTGTGTAAAGTTGTAAAGAGAAAAAACGTACGATGGTATGTCTCCAAGTTCCGGTCGACCGCCAAAATTGCCAGAAAAGACGCTGGCTGCTGTGAATATGCCGAATGAGAATAGGTCAGGTGAGATGCCGAATAAAAATGAGAGCCAGAAATTTCTTTTATTTCGTCTGCCGAATGCGAGCCCACCCCAGAGTCCATGTGAAAGTATGTCCATGCGAGAAGTATATCAATATGACTAATCAAATGCTCTATCAAGTTTTGTAACTTCAAAAACATATCCAGTGTTCTCTATGAGTTTTGAGCTCACGTTTTTGCTTTCAATTAGTTCGTGCGCAAATTCACCAAGTACGATCCGGGCGAGAAAGTAAGGAATAGGTAGCGTCCAAGGTGCCTTGATATGTTGGGCAAAGGCTTTGAAAAGTGTTTTTTGGGTAACTTGATGTGGAGATGAGCAGTTGAATGGCCCGCTTATGGGATGTTCTATCGCCCACATATAAATACCGACGATGTCCTTCCAATGGATCCATGGCATGTATTGTTTTCCATTGCCGAAATATCCTCCCAGACCCCATGTGAATAGGGGACGTAGTGTTTGTAAAATACCTCCTGCGCCGAGCACATTTGCTGTACGGATTATAACGACTCGGATGTCGAGATCTGCGGCCTTTCGAGCTTCATTTTCCCAATCAGCGCAGAGCTTTGATAAAAATCTATTTCCCGCCGGAGCGCTTTCATCAATCACCGTATCTTTACTATCGGCATAATAGCCAACAGCAGATGCGCTCACGAGCACTTCTGGTTTTTGGGAAAGTTTGGCTAATGCATTAACCAGGTTCCGGGTAGTATCAATACGACTCGAATACAACACTTTCTTATATTGTTTCGCCCATCTTTTCGAAATAGGTGCGCCTGCCAAATTTATTACCGCATATGAACCCGAGAAGTTTTCTGGAGTAACCGAGATGCTTACATCCTCGAGATGAAATGATAGTTTTTCGTCCGAAAGCTTTGGTGGGTGCACATCGATAATACACACGCTATAACCCTTTGCTAGGAGGGCCTTTGCGAGCATGGTGCCGATAAATCCTGAACCCCCAATAATAGTGATTTTTTTAGCCGTATTCATATTTAATGTGTATTAAGTGAGTGAATCGCTTTAAGTGCGCTAATTTCTTTATCCTTTATCTCGAGGATGACATCAACATTATATTTCTGTATATACGGCACGTACTTTCTAAAATCTTCAATATCTATTGATTGAGCGTGTTTACCGATTCGTGCGCCATTCTCTTGAGAACTGTAATCCATCATCGGTGCGCCGTCCTTCTTTGTCCAAGTTGAGGCAGCGCTTTTAAACGCGTCGTCGAGAGCCTCGCCGTTATTGAGACATTGATGATGAAAAATATCGAATAGAATCGGAATCCCGATTCTATCGCTGATCTCTAGGCAGTCATTGAGGGAATAGAGTCGGTCGTCATTTTCTATGACAAGTCGAGATGTAATGGATTTTGGTAATTTTTTATATGTTTCTATAAATCGTTCAATACTGAGAGCTTTATCTCCAAAAATTCCACCTACATGGATTTGGATTTTGTGAGTTGTGTCTAGATTCATCAAATCTAATACATGTGCATGGTACTCCAATTCTTTTATGGCGTTTTCTATAACGCTTTCAGATTTAGAATTAAGAACAACAAATTGGTCTGGATGCATAGAAATCCTCATGCCATGCTTTTTTACCAAATTACCCAATTCGCTTAACTCTTTATGAAATACTTTTTTCCAATCCACGGTGCAGATTGGGTGGCTTGCAAACGGCACGAGGTCGGAAGAGATTCTGAAGAATTTAATAGAATGCTCGACATTGTATGTGAGAGCGAGCTTGGTGTATTCGATATTGGTCCTTACAGCTTCCTTCATCAATTCATCTGAATACGAATTCAAACGAAACGTTTTCATTTTGAGGGGAATGCTCGAGTTAAGGCATGCGTATCCTATATTCATAGATATACAGTATCACAGGAGAGAGGAGGGTTGAGGAGAACTCTAGGCGTACAAATCTTTCACTTTTTGAGCTTCTGCATGGTGGTCCACAATAGGCTTCGGATAATTCGCTGTTTGAAAAATACTATTCTCGTTCAAAGAATGTATCTCTTCTGCGGATAAAGAAGAGAGTTCCGGCACCCACTTTTTTATATACAGCGCATCAGGATCGAACTTCTTTGCTTGAAGCCATGGGTTAAATATTCTGAAATAGGGGACAGGGTCAACGCCTGTACCACCAACCCACTGCCAATTTCCATTATTTAAAGAGATGTCGTAATCGACGAGCTTTTGTGCGAAATACTTTTCACCAACCCACCAATATATGTGAAGGTCTTTTGTTAAAAATGATGCAGTGATCAAGCGTGCTCGATTGTGCATGTATCCCGTAGCATTGAGCTCTCGCATCCCTGCGTCAACGATCGGTATTCCAGTCCTACCATTCTTCCACTCCTCAAATCCTTTTAAAGTTCGGTTGAAAAATATCTTTTCATTTTTTGTGTCGAAAGAATTGCCGATTACGTGTGGAAAATGGAAAACAATGTAGGTATAGAAATCTCGCCAATACATCTGGCGGATGAGGGGGTGGTCGTAGCCGAGCGCTGTTCCAATCGAATGAAATACTTCTCGAACAGATACGGTGCCAAATTTGTTGTGGGCTGAAAGTTGGCTTGTTTTTAAGAATGGATGGTCATGTGTCTCGCTGTACTCTTTAAGCTCAGAAATTGATTGAAGTATCCTTCTTCCTTCTTTTCTACCGCCTTTGATTTCTGAATTTGTAGTTGTGTTATTAACTATAAACTGTTGAGGGAAAACAGTATCGGGAAGACTTTCTTTTAAAGTGGCAAAATTTCCAACGCTTACCTTCGAAGCTTTTTCTACTTTTATAGTTGCAGCCTTCTTCCAAAACGGGGTGAAAACGGTGAATGGTTTATCTGACCCGCTTTGTACGCTGGCCGGATTGCCTATGAGGAGTAGGTCATGCGATGTGTGTACCGAAGCACTATATTTTGCACAAACTTCTCTTATACTTGCATCACGTTTTAGAGAATAAGGGGTGTAGTCTTCATTGAAATAGACAGCGTCAACCCCCTCTGTCTTTATAAGTTTCTCAACAATATCCGCTGGGTCGCCATTAAAAAAGTATATTTTCCCACCAATCTTTTCGTACTGCTCTTCAAGATCGGTTAGGCACTCGATCATAAAATTAATCAGACGATCGCTTCTGTATTCATTTTTTGAGGATATTTGTGCGGGGTCAAATATAAAGCAGGGGACTACGTGGTCTGAATTTTGTAACGCTTCGTTGAGAGCGTTGTTATCATGGACTCTTAAATCCCGGCGGTGGATGAATAAGGTTTTTGTGTAACGTGGACGGACGTCGATTTCTTTCATATTAAAATCATATCAAGCTCGATACGAAAAAGCTTTGCAGATGTTAGATGAAAAAAGAGGGGCTAACGATGGAATTTGTCGTGGAGGATGTCCGAACTATGTTGAGTAAATAAAAAAGCCCGCTGAGGCAGGCTTGAATAAACAGATCACTTGATCCTTCTTGCAACATACGGATGCTCCATATCATGGTGCAAATAGTGAGGCCCACAATTGCAGGGACGCACACCGCATCGGTAGTGGGGGCCACTATATTTCTCAGAGAGCACCATGTCGAGATTGATCTCGAGCATACCCGAGATCACGAGCGTCCATGAGAAGACATCGGCTAATTCTCGGGCCACGCTCTCTCTCATCTGATTGAGCTTCATCTGGTGTCGATGTACGTCGAGAAGCTGAGCGCTGCTCGTCTCGCCAATCTCTTCATAGAGGCGACCGATAGCAAACTGCATACCGTTTCTGCGGTTACTCTCGCCATATACGGACATCAAATTGACGGACCAATCATTGGCGGACCAATCGAGCTGGTTTGCGTCCGGAATGGCGAGCGTGACATCCTTTCTCTTCTCAACATGACAGACACAGACGGACTCTCCGCAGTATGCGCATCGGCCGGGAGGGAATTTTTCCTGCATGGCGTCGATGATCGGGAGGTTGTGGAATTCATCTGCGACCGCACATGTCCAGCTGAATACGCTCGCGAGAGAACTCTCCAGATAAGGCTTCGGCGATTTCTTCCTGATATGCTTGGCAAAAAACCTTGTTGCTTCGAGGAGGAAGAAAAGGCGCTGGCCCTTCAGATACATTGCATTTCGTTGACCAAAAAGTTCTTGCAAATTGGCAATCTGGCTTTGAAGGTTCATGGATCTTGAATCTCTGATTACCCTACTTGAGAGCGGGATAAAAGCAAATTCAGGGGTGCCGTCGTGGGGGATTTTAGAACGAAACTGTGAGGCCGCAGTGATTAGCTTCCGAGTTCAATCAATTCCTCCTGACCATCTTTGATTAGGGTTACGGTTGTGTCTTCGATGATAATTCCACCGTCAACCATCCTTTCTTTAATGGAACTGTCCGCTGTTATGCGGCCTCCTGGACCTTGGCTAGCGTAAAGCACCAGCGCTCCGATTTTATCAGGAAGCTCATAGGCACCTGTTTCCTGAGTGTATGCTTTCGCTACTAACTGTGCAGTCACTCGCTCATCGCCGTGACCAAAATCGAATTCAAATACGCACTCATCACTTTTGATTTCAACGTCAGATGCAAAGCGTTTAATTTTTTCAATCACTTCGGTCTTTATCTCGGGAATCGCGAGGATCGGATCCACAAGAGTAATATTTCGGCCTCCCAGTGCGAGTACGTATTCAATATCTGTGCCTGAACCAAGATATACGAGAGGGTATGTACGAAGAATTTCTTCCGATACTAAATGCTGCTCTGCAACTTCTAGCGCCGCACCTTTTTTCATCTCTTTTTTCGAGGGTGGAAGAGTGGTTGTTGTTATGGCATCAAGAGCCCTAACTCTTTCTTCGCTTCCCAACAATGCGAGCTTCTCCTCCTGAGTTCGCTTTGGAAAGTCCCGGAAACCCATTAGTCTTTTCATTCTATTCTCTTTTGACTCTACTTTCGACGGCAGAGCGCTTTCATCATCATGTAGTGGATCGAATCTTTCAGCATTATTTTCCATACCAAAATCATATCAGCTTCGAATTGAAAAAGCTTTGAAAATATTGGATGAGAGGGGGAGAAACTAACGATGGGTATCGTCGTAGAGGACGTTAGAACTATTCGTAAAGGAGCTACTGAACAGTTCTTATGATTTTTGAAGCATTAATATGACCTTTGCTATCAACGGTCCCGGTTATGATTAAACCTTCAGGAGATGCGCCACTTGTCCATTCTGTAATTGAAATGATTTTGAGCCAATCCTTTATAAATTTATTAAAGTCTAAGAATTCTAAATCCTCGATTGTTGGATCTTTATGTGTTGACCTATTAGCAGCAGTATACGTTTGAGCAAGACCATAGTTTATATCCCATTTTTTACACGTATCATCACTAAGACTTATTATTCCTCCATCGATTGATGTGACGGAATAGATGCTGCTACGTATTGTCACATTAGTTCCTGGTTTTGCTTGTTCGCGAACATATATCCTTTTTGATTCAAAAGAAATCTCACCTTCGTTGCTCACTGTCTTCATATCAGAATCTGCAACTTTAATCGTGTACCATGAGTACTTATGTGTACAGAAATCTCCGTTTTGAATCGAATCAGGAATGGTAAAAACAACTTTACCTGCATCATTCTTTGCGACTATTGTAATAGTCTTTTCCTCACCATTTGTACCAGTTCCCAATTGTGGGGTCATTATGACAACAGGATTAGAAGGAAAATTCTTCCCATGTACTTCAACTATATCTCCAGTAGTGAAGGGTTGTACTTGATCTAGGGCACCGTGTCTCGCTGCGGTGATGCTCGTAATTGCAATGGAAGTTTCATTGGCCAAGTCCATTGATTTAACTTCACTAACAGTAGTCTCCTTCGAGAAGATATAAAGACTAGAAACTCCCAGTATAATGATTGTTAATGACCAAGTAATCACGAGGCTTTTTTGAATTTTCATATCAAAAAAGTATATCAGGTTAGAACCGAAAATGCTTTGTGAGTATTAAAGGAAAGGGAAGTAACTAACGCTGGGTGCCGTGGTGGGGGATGTTGGAACCATGTTTGAGAAAAGGAAGGATGTGGCGATTTTTATGCCTGCTCTTCATTGGCTCCGACTAACCAAAAAAGATTGAACTAACTGCAATCAAAAATACAATCCCGATCAATAATTCAATTGCTACCAACAATAGGTAATGTTTCCAGTTATAGACCAAAGTTTTATTTCTTTTTTTGTAAATCAAAATTAGAATTTTTCCAACAATAAGTCCTTCAACAAAATGAATCGTTAAGCATAAGACAATAAGGGCTATTCGTGCAGTTAAAGAAAATCCTTCGTCGTTGCCTCTGGTGAGTAATTGATACGGGAAAAGAAAGATATAGTAAGAAATAAGATTTAGTCCGGGTATCAGGAATAAAATAACAGGAAATAGTCCCATCGTCAGTGCAGACCTTGCAAGAATTTGTTTATCACTCATTGTGTAAATTATATTACAATTTCCAACTGGTTTTACAAATTCAGTTAATTCCATTTAAGGTAAATCTTTTAAAAGGGTGCTGTCGTGGTGGGGGTGTTAGAACTATTTATACAAAACAAAAACCGCACGAATGCGGTTTAGAGAGTGTTTAGCCAGACTCTCAGGAAACTGGATGGTTATGCGGTAACAACAACCCTCTTTGCTCGACGTTCGAGCCGAAGCATGAGAACGACGACAATCGCTGTTCTCAGACTCGCAAGCGAGCAATAGAGGATCGACTGCCATTCGCCACTCATGATCGCCGGACGCAATCCTATGAGAGACGAGAGACAGATGCCGCCCCAGAGGACGAATGATTCCTTATTCTCTTGCGCATGCCACAGCTTCTTGTAAAGCATGACATAGCTCAGGAGCATCAGAATCTGCGTGAGGATGTTTGGTAACGTGCCCGTGCCTCGATTGAGAATGATCACCACCCAGAGGACAGCGATCAAACCTGCGATGCCGAGACACCCTTTCTGAAAGGAAGTGATTCCGATCTTTACTCGTCCTTTCGCTTTGAGCCAGAGCAGCACTAGAAGTATCGCTCCGCATCCGATCATCGCGCCAAGATTCGCCGCATTACCAGCGAGAGTATGCTTGGGGCTGGTCCAATACGTTCCAAATGAGAGCGACAGGGTCGCCGTCCCGAGTATCCACGAGGCGATAACCGTCTCGACTTGATCGCTCAAGAGGAGATAGATATACCAGGCAGAGGCGGCAATCATGATTGATGCCGACAGGAGAGCGAGGAGCTCTCTTTCACTGAGGTTCATTGTTGTTAATGGGTTTGAAGTTGCAGAGTCAGTAGAGAAAATTTCCCCTCTGATCGCTACAACCTACCCGCCGCATTTCAAGGTTCATTTATTTGTATATTATATCATTTTATACCAAAAAGTCAACCACAGACTAGAACCAAAATAGCCCCATGAATAAGGGTTAAATTGGAGAAAAAATTGATGAGTCCCTTGCCGTCTCTTATTTCAATTCTTTCTGATACGGCATACATGGAGAGTCTTAGGGGGCGGCTTGATTACTTAAGTTCTTTCGCAAATTCCGACAAAATAAACTCAGATGTTTCCTGTATGTAGTTTTTTGTAACATATAGCAATTCGCTCGGCGTAATTGAGGGTCTTCCTCCCAAGAACCGGACGCCGCCTTTCATATCAGTTAAAAACCACCTTGTTTCTTTGTGGGCTGTTTGATCGTGGACAATAAATTTATCTCTATATTGGGTAATGAATACATCTACTGCCCTTAGTCGCTTCAAGCACTTTTCTCTAAAAGCCAATACCTGAGGGTCAGC
>JACCDR010015458.1_pt1 | contig 16908 bp, 15 predicted proteins | sample 7446431 | NCBI WGS metagenome assembly JACCDR01 (sample SAMN15323443, study PRJNA562643) | freshwater metagenome | isolation source: river surface water | place: USA:Blue River Watershed | collected 2017-08-17 | reverse complement strand
CTTCTAGGAATGTAAGCTAAATTTAGTTAGATGTTAATTAGTACTTAGATTTTTTGGTGGTAAGTGTGTCTATATATCCTAGACATGAATTTTAGTTAATTTATATATATTTCTCTATCCTAAAAGCAATCTTAAAATATTTTAAAATAATTGCATTTTTCCCTTGACATTAATATTATTAATGTGTAGTATATAAGTACATAAACAATATTTTTAAAGGTTGATAATATGAAAGTAAAACAAATAAGAAACAATTTTTTAAGCATTCAAACAAAAGATATAACAGCTTATAAAAGCTATGATACTGTAGTTTGTTTGGTTGGTATACCTTACAATGAAAAAGAATACGCAACAGTTTATGCTAAGTACTCAGCAACTACAAGCCGACATTTAAACGAACAGATTGCTTGCAGTACATCAATAAAAGTGAGTCAAGAGGAAATGGAAAGATTAGTTAATAAACATTTAGGGAGCTTATAGCATGAGTAAAGGCAATGGCAAAATTGAACTTTATAACATTAGCGATATCATTAAAATTGGAGTTCTAGAACCTTAAAATTTAACAAAACATTTTATTATAACATAACCCTAGCAAGTCTAGGGTTTTTTTATGCCTATAAGTTTTATGTATTCCAGTAATCTATATTGCCTATAAGTCTAGTGTTTACAAGGGTTAATCATGTGTATAGTGCTTAGAGGTTATTTATAGGCTTGCTATTGAGTTTGTTTATTCAGATAGGTAATCTACATACCAGTTATTTATAGAGGCTTGTAGGAGATTATAGAGGGTTATTGTTTGAGTGTTTAGAGGTTAGAGAGTTAATTTGTTAGTTTGTTGTTTGTTTTTGTTAGTTTGTTTTGTTAGTTTGTTTGTTGTTTTCAAAATTCCCTATACTTCCACTACTAGAAACTTTATATTAATTTAGTCAAGCTAGTGTTGCTACATATAGTTATTTTTATTCATGATTTAACTACATATAGTTATTTTTAAGTTCTAGACATTATTTTTATTAAACGTATATAATTTCTAACATCTAGTGTTTAAGCCATATTTGAGACATTACACATTATAAGCAAATATATAATAATGACTGGTTAAGCCAATGCTAGAGCCAATATTTAGAAATAATTTGACATTATGAGTATAATGTCAAAAAATTACTGTTTGTATTGATATATCTTGTATACGGCTTGAATACTAGATGTATAAATTAATGTGAGATGATAGAGATATAAACGCTTGAAAACCCGCATAAACACAGGGGGGTAGGGGGGGTACTGTTTTTTTAGCCTTATTTTCAGCTGATTTTGAGCTGATTTTGATTGAAAAGTCGACAGGGGGGGTATTTTCCACTGGTTCAGTTCGGGGCGGGTACTCCACACAAAACTCAAAACTCTTGAGAGCCTCTTAAATCGCCTAATTAACACTCAGACATACAAATATACCAGAAATTAATTTAAATTCAACCAAGAGCCTAAAAACAGCCTTTAAACGCTATTATAATTATGGTTTGTATCTCAATATTCTAATAATTAGCTCAAATAGATAAAATTAGTGCTATGTGATACACTTAAATCACTTATAGGAGGTTATATGAGTGATATGTATGAAGATAATAAGGATATGTGGAATACACGTCTTAGGTTATACCTTGAGCAATGTTCAGTAAAAAAGATTAAGCCCAAGAAAGATGAGTTCGCCAGAAGATATGGCTTAAATATTAACACAGTTAAGACATGGTTTCATAGACACAGAGAATTAACTGAAATATGGGTATCAACAGGCTTTGACCTAAAAGATAAAATATTTGCTAATTTAGTTAAAATGTGCGAGCACATAGAGACTGAAAAGGGTATGATGAGACCTAATGAGAAAGTTATACTGGAGATGGCTAAACAATTTGGGATAATTGAAGATAAAGACAGTGATGATGTACAGATTGAGGTTACATTCCAAGATGAGAATGGAGGTATTACTAAAACCACAACTACTACCACTAAAAGCACTCCAAAAACCAATGATACAGAGAGTTTGTATGGCGATAATGACTGGGGCGAGGAGGATTAATGGCTCAAACAGTACAATTACCAGCACATGGCTTTAAGTTTAGACCATACCAAGCAAGAGCATGGAATAAAGTGATTAAAGAGGGTAAGAGGAAGTTTACCTTAGTTTGGCATAGACGTGGAGGTAAGGATGAGTTTAGCATACATATACACCAGCTAAAAGCAATGCAAAGAGTTGGAGCATACTGGCATATGTTCCCTACCATTGAGTCAGCTAGGCGTAATATTTGGTCAATGATTAATCCACATACAGGACGTAGACGTATACTGGATGCTTGTGATAAACGATTAATTAAGAAGATGGATGAGACTCGTATGATTGTCCACTTTATTAATGGTTCTACATTACAGCTTTTAGGTTCAGATAACTACGATAACCTTGTAGGTGCGAGTATTTGTGGTTTTACCATGTCTGAGTATCAGAATTGTGACCCTACAGCTTTAGATTTAATCATGCCTATGGTAGAGGAGAGTAATGGATATGCAGGGGTAATAGGTACACCTAGAGGTAAGAATAACCATCTCTACAAGCAGTTTACAGCATGGGGTAAGAATCCAGAGGCTTTTGTAGATTTAGTATCAGCTGAGCACAGTGGTGTATTTACTCCAGAGAGACTTGCTCAGATTAAGCAGGATATGATTAATTCTACAGATGAGGAATATGGCACTGCTATGTTTAATCAAGAGTATTTATGCTCATGGTTAAGTCCTAATTCTGGTGCTATTATAGCTCAAGGGATTAATAGAGCTAGAGATGAGTTTAGAGTAGGGCATCATGTGCAATATGACCCGTATGGTAGTGATATTTGGGTATCCATGGATTTAGGCTCAAATGATGCCACTACATGCTGGTTCTGGCAAAGAGACCAAAATGACAATTTAAACGTTTTAAGTGTATTAGATGGTGTTGGCGTATACAAAGATGAGTGGTGCCTTAGAATTGATATAGAGCTCCAAAAATACTATCAAGGTAGGTTAGGGTATATTTGGTTGCCACATGACTCTAAAAGCCATCTAGGCATGTCTAGTCAGACTGTTTACGATACATTTATAGAGCGTTTTGGCTCATCTAAGATTGCGTACTTGGATAGAACCCCTAAACAAGACCGTATAGAGGCTTGTAGACGTATTACAAGGCGTACAAGGTTCTCTGATAGATGTGAACATGCTTTAGAACAATTATGTGATTGGAGATACGCTAAACATAAGCAATTTAACACAAACCTTGACGTTGATGTGAAAAACCCAGCTCGTAATTTCGGGGATGGATACTCGTATGGATGCCAGATTATGGAGTACATGGAAAAGCCAACATACGCAGTAAATCAACCACAGGTTAAATCACTAAGTGAAATGACTGCAAACGAATTAGGCATTGGTCATCCAATCAGTTATAATAGAAACAACCGACCAGCAAGACGTAGGAGTAGATAAAATGGCAAAAAAGAGCATAAGTCAGGAAGAAAAAGACAAAGTAAAAAGGAAGCTTACTTGGTTATTCCAAGAAGTTTCTTCATATGAAGAGCGTATGGGAGCATACCATAGAGAATGTGATGATATAGAGGATATTTATTTCTTCAAAAACGGTACAAAAATTGTTAATCATAGTCTAAGAGAAACTCAATCTGGGTTATTATTCTCTAATATCAAAACAATGCTACCAACTTTGTATGGTAGAGCTCCTATGCCCTTTATCAAAAGCAGATTCAAGGATATAGACCCGATAATTAATACCTCAGCTCAAACGCTGGAGAGATGTGCTAAATATGTATTAGAAAAAGGCGAGATTTATGATAAATTACGCTCTATTGTTGAGGATTATTTACTGTTTGGTAGAGCTATACTGTGGACAACCTATAAGGCTGTTACTAAAAAAACAGGAAAGATACTTAAAGATGAGAATGATGTTGAATACGAAGAGGAGATTTTAGAAAAAGAGTTTCTTAGGTTCGATGTTGTACATAGAAATGACTTTGGTCATGCTTTTGCTTCTAGCTGGGATAGTATGCCTCTTATTTGGAAAAAAGCATACATCACTAAAGGAGAGTTCAGAGCTAGATTTGGGAATAAATTTGATGATTTAATGCCAAATGCTACTGATGACCACTTAGGCTATAAGAACGAAGACGAGAAACGCTCTTGTAATAAATATTGTGTGTATGAATTCTGGGATAAGACGAGTAAAAAAGTATATTGGGCTTTAAGGGGCAAATTGGATGAGTTCTTGGACGAAAAAGAGGATTTTGCTAAGTTAGAAGACTTTTTTCCAATACCCAAACCTCTATATTCAACTGTAAATAGACAAGGCATGATACCTACTCCAGATTATACCTACTATAAGCACCTTTTAGCTGATTTAGAGGCGTGTAATGCGAAAATTAGCCATCATATAGACATGCTAAAAGTATTTGGAGTGGTAGACGGGAGTATACCTGAGTTAGAGAGAATATTAACTTCGGAAGATGGGAAGCTAATACCAATTAAAGATATGGCAAAATTAGTAGCGAAAGGCGGTTTAGAGGGTGTTGTAGACGTTATGCTATTAAGCGAAGTTGTTACTGCTCTACAAATGGCTAGACAAGAAGCTAATGCAATCAAACAAAACATATTTGAGGTATTAGGTATACCAGACCTTGTTAGAGGTCAAGGCAAGGCATCTGAGAGTGCAGAAGCACAAGGTATTAAAGGCGACTATGTATCTGTTAGGTTTAAAGACCAGAAAATATATATTGCGAACTTCATGAGAGATTGGCTTCAAATTGTTGTATCTATTTTTGCTAAAAGCTTTTCTCAAGATATGCTAAAAGAAATCTCTGGACTAACTTTGCTTGATGATAATTCTCAAAAAGAGCAAATTCTGCAACAAATGCAATTACAAGGAATGCAACCATCTCCAGAGCAATCTGAGATACTCTCACTACCTACATGGGAAGAGATTGTGGAGTTTTTGCGAGACTATCGTAATAGAGACTACAGAATAGATATTGAAACAGTCGAGGCTGTACAAGTTGATGAGGCTCAAGAGAAAGCACAAAGAATGGAATGTTTACAAGCTATTGGAGCCGTTCTACAGCAAGCTATGCCAGCAATACAAGCACAACCCAAAATAGCACCTTTAATGGGTAAATTAATTGAGTTTACACTTAAGTCATTCCATATTGGTGCTTCAATGCAGGAGGACATTACTAAGTTCGTTGATAGCATGATAGAAATATCAACCATGCCTCCACAACAGCCACAAGAGCAACCAAAAGAGGATAAATTAGCTCAAATACAAGCTAAGGCTCAGGCAGATAGTCAATTACAATCGCAAAAACATGAACAAGATATGCAAAAAGAGCAAATGAAAGCTCAAGTTACAGCTCAAACTCAGCAGTATCTTAAGCAGATGGATGCTAGTATGCAAGAGAGATTTAAGGGCTTAGAAGCTAATATAAAAATGATTATGCAAGACAAAGACCATCAACTACAAAATAGCTTAGACCAAAGAAGAACTGATAGAGAGATAAGTGCATTAGAGACTAAACAGCAAACAGAGATAGAAAAAACATTAATTGCTAATCAAAATAAGGGAGTAAGCGATGCAAACAAGAATTAAGTGTATGGAGTGCGGTAAGGATGGTTGTTTGAGTAACTTTACTGTTTGGTTATGTCAGGCATGTAGAATTAAGCAAAACTTTGGTATGCCACACATTAAGCAGTTTTCTGTGGGTGATATATCGGGAAGAGATATGATTGCACGTGCACAAGAGGGAAAAAAGAACTATAATGAGAAGCGAGATGCCTTAAAGGCTAAGCATAAAAAGCAGACTAGAGAATTGATTACAAGTATAATTAAGGAGTAGATTATGGCAGGATTTAGAGAATTATATAATCAAAAAGATGAGGCAGAGACTACACCAGTAGTAGACACTCTGGTAGACAATCCAGATGATACTCAGGCACCTCCTAGCAACGAGGATACCGCAGTACCAGTGGATGATAGTGCTTCTACAGAAAATAAGATTGACCCAGTTGATGAGCCAGCAAAAGATGCGGAGACACAGGAGAAGCCAAAAGCAGAAGAAGAGCCTAAAGATGCAGTACCACAAGTTACTGATGCAAGCACAGAGCCTAGACCACGTAAAGACGCAATTACACCACCTCAAAGCTTTGCTAAAGAGTTACATGAAGAGTTCAGCTCTTTAACGCCTAAGATGCAACAATTTTTAGCTGGTAGAGAATATCAACATACACAATTACTTCAAAAAGTAGCTAATGAACGCAAAGAGATAGTGGATTTAAGAAGCGTGGCTGACCAAACTGTTGAGGTTGTTACCCCATACATACCTATGTTTCAGGCACGAGGCATACAACCTATGCAAGGTATAGCAAATATGCTAAAAGTCGAGGCTACATTGCTATATGGCGACCCAATACAAAAAGTGCAACTTGCGAAACAACTAATTAAGCAATATGATATAGACATCAATCAAGTGATAAATGAAGAGCCTTTAAGCCCAGAGTCTGCAAAGATAATGAGTTTAGAGGCTCAGGTTAACCAGTTTCAAGGGTATTTGCAACAACAAGCCCACTTAACTCAACAGCAAGAGCTTCAAAGGCAAATGCAACAAGAAACTAATGATTGGTACTCTGCGTTAGAGTCTACAGCTAAAGATTTACCGTACTTCGAACAACTAGAAGATACGATAATGGAATTAGTGCCGACATTACCACAGGGTGCTAGTAAAGCTCAGACATTAAAAAGAGCTTATGCAGTAGCGTTATTAGAGAGACCAGATATTAAGGCTCTTATTGATAACCAGCAAAAGCAAACTATTGTAACTCAAGTAGCAAGCAAACAGAGAGCTCAAGTAGCCCACTCTAAAGCAAGTAGTGTGAGTGTAAATAGCGATGCAAGTAAGGGTGTAGAGGACAAGAGTGTAGCCTATAAGGGGTTAGGATTTCGAGAACTCTATGATAAAACTAAACAAGGATTATAAGGAAATATCATGCCTTTAAATGTAGATGCAATTAATCTCACTATGGACAAGTGGGAGAAAAACCTTGAAGACCAAGTAGCTGTTGAAAGTTACGCTTACCAATTCTTTAAGAAGAATGGAATGATTAAGACTTACAATGGTGGAGATAATATTATCACTCAACCTATCAAGGTAGGTCGTGCTGACCATGTAGTAACCGAATATGAGGGTGCTCAAGTATTACCAACACCAGATTTCTTAGTATCTGATGTTGTTAGATTTAGACAACGTCTCGTAGCGGGCTTTGTTGGTATCACAGACCAAGAGGAGTTAATTAACTCTGGGGAAAACCAGATAATTGACCTTTATGAAACCAAAACAGATATGCTAAAAGAGGGCTTAGCTCGCAAATGGGAAGAATACTTATTTGGAGATGGAACTGGACGTGGTGGATTAGCACCAGCTGGCTTAGAGCATTTAATTTCTGAAACACCAGCATTTGGAACTGTTGGAGGGGTGGACGCTTCTAATGCTACTTATTGGAGAAATAAGTCAGTAAATGTCGCAAGTATTACGGCTAGTAATGTAAGACCAATACTTAGAGCATTGGTTAAGTCAGTATTAGTTGGTGCGAAAAAAACAGACTTAGTATTCTGGGCTGGAGCAAACGTTGTAGAAGCTTTATATCAGGTTTATGATGATAATGCAATAATACAACGCAATAATGGTGCAAATGTTGGTAGTTTTGATATAAGTGGTATAAGCTCTATATCTTTTGATGGTATACCAATTATAGAGATGGATTTATTAGGTTCTTTATTGAACCCAAATAAAGTCTATTTAATTAACAAGACTACACTTAAGTTTATGGTACATGCACAACGTAATTTCAGTGTTATTCCAAGTGGATTAGCAAATGGAGAGCGTTATTCGTTCAACCAAGCTATACATGGTAGATTTTATGGTATTGCTGGTAATTTTATTATCACTAATAGACGTAAAAATGCCGTGTTAACAGTTGGTAGTGGCGACCATAGAAATCTCACTAATGCAGATATTCAAGATGAAACAGGAGATATTAATGTATAAAGTTAGACATATTCTTCAACACCCATTATTTGGTGCTGTTGACTTTTCTAAAAGACCTAAGAACCATCCATATAGAGCAACCGCTAACTATCGTGGACAGTATCTTAATGCAGTTGATAATGCTCTTGGCGGAGGTATTTTTAGACACGTAAAAGTTTCTGCTGATGATGTAACTGGTCAAGGAATCTCAAGTATTGTATATGATGCAGATACTAAGACAGCAGAGATTACAACTGCCTCAGCTCATGGTTTAGGCATTGGTAGACTTGTTAGATTAAGTGCTACAGTTCCAGAGGGATATAGAGGAGAGCACGAGGTGATTTCTACTGCGAGTTCTACAAAGTTCACAATAAGAACTAACAGTGCTGTTAGTGGAGATGCTACAACTGTAGGTGCCTATATAGCAAGTGCTATAGGTAAAGGGCATTTAGTTGAGTTTACCTCTGAAACGGTAGATGGCAAATTAGATTTATATGCTCAGTTATCTACAGCTACTGCTAATTCAGGTCGAAGCTTAGGTATTGCTTATACATCAGCTTTTGCAGGCGAAAGACTATATGTTCAAATAGCTGGTTTGGCACAAGCATTAACTACCGGTAGTGTTAGTGCAAATGCACCAGTATATTACGGAGCTAATAGCACTGTTCAGTCTGGTGCCGTAGCAGACAAGCATATCGTTGGTGCACAATTCATCTCGACAAAAGGAGCTGAAATTACCATAGCTCAAGATGAAAATATGTATGAACGTGCGGAGTATAGACAACCAACAGAGGACTTTGTGTTGCAATTGGATAGTGATAAATCAATCATTGACTTATCTTATCCACATGTTCAAGGTCAAGCCTCTGCAGGTGCAATTTAATAGAGCCCCGAAAGGGGCATTAATATAATATAGGAGTATATATGTTTGAGTTTAAAAAGTCGCCAGTTTACAATTCAAGAACTAAAAATTATGATGTTAAAGTTTTAGTATTCACTAGATTAGATGAGCACAATGTTTTGGCTAATGATGCTCAGGAATATGAGTTTAAATTATTAGAGAAGATGCAATTACTAGAGGATAGCGTTGAAGATTTAGGTGCACACTATATTGAGCTCCAACAAGATTACATAAATAGATTTCTTGGTGCATGGACACAGTTTAAGCAAAATAATGGTCTTTCTAAGGAGCAAGGATACCCTTTAACATATCTCAGTGGTATTTCCGAGGGAGAAAGATTACAACTTGAGTTACTAGGATTAACAACAATAGAGGCTGTATCACGTGCAAAAAAAGAAGTATTAGCATTAAATCATTTATATCATGCTCAAGACAAAGCTAAAAAAGCTTTGGAGGACTTTAACAAATTAAATAAAGAAGAAGTAAATGATGGATTATCTAGGGCATTGGCTAATATAAATGCTCAAAATCTATCTTTACAAGAAAAGAATGATGCTCAGGCTAAATTAATTGGCGAATTACAAGCTAAACTTGGATTAGGAAATAAAAAATGAATTTAAAAGAAATTATCAACCAAGCTAGATTGTTATTAGGGCAATCGCCTGTACAAGCAGTTTTTGGCATACAGGATGACCAGTTATTACAAATGCTCACTATTTTAAATGAAGTAGGCAAGGAAATAGCTAGAAAGCCTATAAAGAATAGTGGTTGGTCATTTCTTAGAGAAGTATATAATTTTACTCCTTATGTATCGGAGCTGAACGTAGATTTTACTGCTGGTTCCAATACAATTACAATCCCTACCTCTGGTATAAAAACTGGAGATAGGGTGTTTTCTTCTAATCTTACGGGTGATGCTTATGTTGTAAGCATGACTGAGACAACATTAATACTATCTAAGCCAGCTAAAAGCACTCTAAATGCTAAAGTTTTAATTACTCGAGCTAAATATGACTTACCCAATGATTACTTGTTCCTTATAAGAAATACGTATAGAGAAATAGAGGGTAGATATGGGTATTATGACTATGTATTAGACCCAATAGACTACTCAAGATTTAGCGTAAATCAACATGGATTACACATCAATTCATTCTTTATCTCTGGTAGAACTATAGAATTTATGCCTTATCCAAGAACTAATTCTCCAATACCAATTTGGTATGTGTCTAAGAATTGGGTTATTAAAGCAGATAATACACGAGATGACCATTTTACAAGTGATAATGACGAATCATTAATAGATGGTACTTTGTTAGCTGATGGATTAGTATGGTATGTACGAGCAAGTAGAGGACAAGATTTTAGTGTAGAAAAACAGAAATATGACAGTAAGTTAAATGATTTAGCGTTTGAGGATGGAAAGGGAATGAACGACATTAATCTACGTAGACCGAGATGTTCAAATATCCCTGCTATACCATTACTACCAGAGGGAAATTGGAATTATGGCAAGACAGAGTAGGGTATCTACCCAACCAGCTCCTACACTTGGCTGGTCATCAAGAAAAAGTGTTGCAGTAGAAGAAAGCCGTAAAGGAACACAAGCCTTACGGCTTATTAACTTATTCCCTAGAGGTACTCATGTAGAGAGTAGAAAGGGATATTCTCAACATTGCGAGATAGAGGATAATGGTATTACACTTATGGGATATAATGGCTCACAGAAGCGTCTATTTTGCTCTACAAGCGATTCAATCATAGAGGTAACTACATCTACACCATCAACAGTAGTAACGGGCTTAGAGAGCGGGAAAATGTCCTTTACAAACCTCACTAATGAAAGTGGAGTATATTTGTACTGTGTAAACGGTATTGATGAGCTAAAGAGATATGATGGAACTACATGGATTGATTTAGGACTAACCACTACGCCAGCAATGACTGGTATTGATACAGGTCTTTTGAACTTTGTTACTACAGCAAAAGAAAGATTATGGTTCGTAGAGAAAGACTCTACCAGAGCATGGTATTTGCCTGCTGGAGAATTGTTTGGAGAGTTGAAAGACTTTGATGTAGGATTATCTTTTCCTAATGGCGGTAAATTACTGGCTATAGGCTCTTGGTCGGTAACGGGAGGTGTTACACCAGAGGACTTAGTGGTCTTTATTAGTACAGAGGGAGATATTGCTATTTATAGTGGGTTTAATCCAGCTGATGCAACTGATTGGCAACTTGTTGGCAAGTACAACTTTGGTAAGCCTATAACATCAAATTGTCTTTATAGATTAGGTACAGACTTGGTAATATTAACAAAACAAGGTGCGGTGTCGCTTCAACAAGGGCAATTATTTGCTAGTGCATCAAGACAGCAGTCAGCTTTAAGTAATGAGATTTCAGAAGACATTACTAATGCTGTTAAGCAATATGGCTACTTAGATGGATGGAAGATTACGGTATTCCCCGAGCAATCTATGATTATAATTAATTCTCCTAGACCCAATGGTAAAACTAGGCAATATGTTGCTAACTCAGAGACAGGTAAATGGTGTTCTTTTACGGGTATAAATGCTCTGGATATTTTATATCATAATGAGACCATATACTTTATAGATGGTGTAAATATAAGAGAATTCGGTAAGAATGCAACTGATAATGGTTCTAATATTATATGTGAAGCATTAATGGGATTTAGTAGGTTTCAATATAATGGAGATAAGCAGTTCCTAATGGCTAGGGTAAATTACTCTTATTCTGGTAACTGTAAACTATCTTTAGCTATACAAACTAACTATAATGATAATAAGTATCTCTCCACACCATCGGCATTAATAGCTAATGAAGCAATATGGGATGAGTCTAATTGGAATGAGACACTATGGGCTGGAGAAAGTGTGAATAATCAATGGCAGAATATTGGAGGCTTTGGCTTTGCTGGTGCATTGCACTTAAAGTTTTCTGTTAATGGGCAGATGACTTGGTCTAGTACCGATATTATGTTTTCTTACGGAAGAGTATTATGATAAAGATATATGATAATATTGCAGTGCAAAATTGGATATTCCAACAGGTATCATTAATGAAAAATAAGCCATTTAGAGCCCACAGGGGCTCTTATTCAGTAGGCTATATGGTAGATAATAAAATGGTAGCTGGCTTCTCTTTTATTGCACAGAGGGTAAAGTCGATTGAAGTCCATTTAGCAATAACTGGCATTACACCTAAAAGCTTCTTTGCTGATGGTATTAGTTATGCACGCTCTATAGGTGTAAAATATATATTATGTTATGTAGATTCGTCTAATACTAAATGTAGGAGATTGTGTGAGAGAATGGGTGCCAAACTACAATCTACATTAGTAGACTGTGGTTATAATGGCGATTTATTAATTTATATATTTGAAATAAAGGAATAATATGGGAATGGCAAGCGGTGGGGGTAAAAGCATGAGTATGAATGAATGGTTACAACAAAAGAGCGGTTTACCCAATGGTTATACTCAATATGGTAATCAAATTTTAGATAATAGAATGATAGATGCTATTGGTAAACCTGCTTGGTATGGGGATAATGGATATTCTACGACATATCGAACTGGAGCAAGTCTTGCACCCGATTATGCACTGAAAATGCGAAAGTGGGAGATTAATAACCAAAATCCATCAGCTCCGCAGGTTACGCCACAACAAACATATTCAACCAACCTCAACCAAAGTAGGTTATTAAATGCACAACGCTTATCAAGACTTTACAAGAATTAGGAGGGAATATGTCATTTGGAAGTACACCAGATGCTCCAACAGCTAAGGAGCAGGCAGATGCAAATAAAGAGACGGCTGGATTTAATACTGTAGCAAATAGACCAAATATATATACACCATACGGAAGCCAAACATGGGAGCAGTATGGAGTAGACCCTACTACAGGTGCTGGATTGTGGAATCAATATGTAGAATTAGCACCTAATGCACAAAAAACTGTAGACCAGACTATTGATAATCAATATCAATTAAGTAAGTTGAATAGTGATTTTATGCAAAGGGCAGGCGATACTTTGTCTAAGCCATTAACGGCTGATATGTTACCTACATTCCAATATGGAGATGGGCAAGAAACTGTTAATAAATACGCTAATCTATTAAATATTGGCACTGACCAAAAGTATGGTCAATTAGAAAATCAACTAAAAGAGTCTTTGGCTCGTAAGGGTATACCTGTAGGCTCCCAAGCTTATAACCAAGCTATGAACACATTGGGGCAAGAGAGAACTAATAACTATACACAAAATGCAATGAACGCTTATAACGTGCAAAATCAAATGTTTAATCAACAGTATCAAGCTGACACACAACGTTCTAACCAAGCATTTGCATTAGATATGGCTCCTATTAACAAATACACTGCTATAGCTGGTAATACACAGGTTAATGTACCACAGTTCCAAGCTACGCCAGCAGTGAATATGGCGGATGTTGATTTATCTAAGATATATCAAGGGCAATTACAACAATCTAGTCAAGAGAATGCAGGACTTAACTCATTGCTAGGCAAAGGTGCTGATTTTGCTAGCCAATTCACACTTAAAAAATTCTTTCCAGTTTAGGGGTAAATAATGGCAATTAAAGATATTAAATTTATAAAAGATGCACCAGCATTAACTAATGTTGCTCAAAGACAAGAGCGTGCTTTAGCACAACAAAAGATTAATCAAGACGCACTAGCTAATGCGTTTAAACGTTTTAATGACCAAAGTAGCGTAACAGTAAATGGATATGTAGGGGCTAAGAACCCACTGGAGTATCTATTTGACTTTGGTAATGCTTACCTAGCTCAACAAGGAGTACAAGATTCCAAGAGAGAGTTAGAGGGCTTAGATGCACTACAAGCCATGGCATTAGAGCAACAACAAGCACAGGAAGATGCTATGTGGAAAAGTCTTGCTGGCAATCAAAGTCCAGCTCCAGTAGTAGATACGCCAACTCCAACAACTCAATCGGTTGCAACACCAGCACCAGAGACTCAAGCACCATCAACTATACCATTATCAGTGGACACTCCTAAACAAGTTTTCGTTAATATGTCTCCTAATGGCAATATTGATAAAAGCGTATTGAGAAAGTTTGGAGGTGATAGAAAAAAATCGGCTGAATGGCTTACTAAACAAATGGTTGGCTACGCTTCTAAAGCTCAAGGAATACCACGTAATGAAGTTCATATAGGTGCACCTAATGCTGACCCATTTAGCCCAAATGCTAATGTAGCACCTCCAGCTTATTCAGGTCAAACTCCATTTCCTACTATGATTGCTGATGCTGGTAATATTAACCCACTAGGTATCAATACACCTACGCAAACTCCTGTAGCCCCAGCTACTCCAGATAATAATTCTATGATGTCTAAAGCTCAATCATTAGCACAATTAAGCCAAAAGCCTATAAGCATCACTAATCCACTAAATATGCCTCCAGAGCAATATGCTACTCTAGGTAAAATAATGGGTAAACAAGAGTTCTTAAAGAACAACTTTAATACTTATACACAAATGATGCAAGACCAAATGAAACCGACTGAGCAAATGAAGAATGACGCATCTTCTGGGATTACACCTACCATGAGAAGAAATATAACACTAAATCAAGGTAGTCTAAAAGCAGGACAAGGCGATGTAATATACAATGCTGATGGTACTGTAACAAATGTAGGCTACAATGAGGACAATCCAAACACGCTCACTAACCAGATGAAACTCAAGCAAAAAGAGTTTGAACAACAAAAGGAATTAGAGGGTATTAAAAGCACTAACCAAGAAGACAAGTTATTGTTTGAGAAGAACTTTCAAACAGTCAGTGATGCTAGAGATGAAATAGCAAATTATAATAACAAAACCTTACCTATTGTTGCTGATATATATAAAACTAGAGCAGAAAATCCAAATGGAGTAGGCTTAGGCAATGATATTATTGTCAAAGCACAACAAGTTTTAGGTGCGTTTGGATTAGAAAATCTTTTAGGCGGTAAGAAAATTACAAACTCACGCTTGCTTACTATTGCGTCTATGGCTCCCTTAGCTCCAATATCTGCTCAGGGAAAAGAGTTTGGCTCTCAAACGAGTGAGAAAGAAACTATGCTTCTCTTAAGAACAGTAGCAGACCCTAACATGCCAGAAGAAGTGGTAGACCAAAGAGTGAACACTTGGTCTATTAATCAAGCCATGAAAAAGGCTAGTAGTCAAGGTCTATCAGACTATGCAGACCAAAATGGTTATAAAGGCGTTGATAAACAAAGAGGTAAAACCAAAGTAGATAGAGGGAATGTTATTAATCAGATGTTTATGGAGATACAATCAACAACAGGAGATAGTGCCTCTTCTAAGTTTATTAATGATTTAAGCCCAAATGATAAGGCTTTACTTAGAAAACATCTAACTAAATAGGAGTAAATATGCCGAAAAGTGCTTTAGATGTGCTTAATGAAGTAGAGGCACAAGCAAAACAACAGAATGCTAACCAAACTAACCAGAAATCAGCATTAGATATATTAAATACAATCGACACTAATAAGAAAGCTAATACATACACAAAACCTAAAGACCCAACAATCCTAGACCAAGTATATGGCTTTGCTAAAGGTACTGGTATGGGTTTAGCTGATAGTGCTATAGGCGTAGCACAATTAGCTAATATGGTTGTGGGCACTAAAGGAAGTCAAAAGTGGTTAGACGACAAAGCTAATCAGCTAAATGACTATCATATGGATAATGCGATGGATGGTACTGCTGGAAGCACAACTGCTGGTAGATTTCTAGGGGGTGCATTGGGTGCTATAGTTAATCCAGCACGATTAGCTATAAGCGGAGGAGCCAAAGTAGCGACTCAATTAGCACCTAAAAGTATTCAATTAGCAGAGAAGCTTGCTAAGGCATCTAATGCCATTAATAATGCTGAGAGAGCCAATATAGTGGGTAGAGTGGGTGTTGGAGCAGGTAAAGGTGCTTTAACTGCGTATGGTACAACTCCAATATACAATGCTGACTCTACTGACCAATCTATAAGAGGGCAGAATGCTATTGCTGGTGCTGGTTTTGGTGGAGGTGCTGGTATAGTACGTAGTATATTTGGCAATAGAGGCGGTGCAGGCTTTAAAGAGTCGGCTGGTGCTAGGGAAATCTTAGATAAAACTGGATTGACCAAGAAGCAATTAGAAGAGGGCATTAAGGCTTATAATGAACGTCAAAGTACACGTATTGATGATTATACCCCTAATCTTTATGAGACCAATCCTACTACAGGCGTGCAAACTCTAGGCAAAGATGCGAAGCTCAATACACCTAATGGTAATATGGCTAATGCCAAGAAAGCTAGAAATGAAGCATTAGTAAACGCTTTAAAAAAGTATAAATTATCGGAGACTGAAAAAGCATCACTTAAGAAGAAAAGGTCAGATGATTATGCTAATGCACAATTTCCCGACGTGTATATTGATAAAAACTCTCAGTTAGCTAAATATCTTGATGTTCCAGAAGTTCAGCAATTACAAAAAAGACATATTAATCAGCTACAAGCTGAGGGTGTAGATGGAGTTGCTAAAGACCAAAGGGTTGTAGTTGATAATGATGGTAATGCTATACCTAGAGATGGACTTGTACTAAATAATAGATTAGTGAGGGCATTAGCTAATGAATGGGAGGATATGAAATCCGCTAAATTAGATGTATTTGGTCGAGACCAAGCATCAAAAGCTGATAGAGCATATGCTACGCCTTACGCCAATAGCCTTGAGAATACACTTAAAGACTATCCAGAGTATCAAGCCGTTAATAATCAATATAGTCAAAACAGTATTCCATTAAATACAAGTCAATTAGCTGAGTCATTAATAGACTCCTCAGGTAGAACTATAAGTAATGTTGAT
>JACCDR011262540.1_pt1 | contig 16909 bp, 15 predicted proteins | sample 7446431 | NCBI WGS metagenome assembly JACCDR01 (sample SAMN15323443, study PRJNA562643) | freshwater metagenome | isolation source: river surface water | place: USA:Blue River Watershed | collected 2017-08-17 | reverse complement strand
CGCGACGGCGTCGCCGGCCCGATGACCTACACCGCCCTGCTGACCCGCTGAACGGAGCGCCCACCCATGTTGCTCGGATTCCGGGCCGGGGACGACCCGGCCATCAAGGTCCGCAAGGAGGACTTCGCGGGGACCCGCCGCGCCTGGAACCTCCCGGCCGGCACCGCGCCCCTCGCGCGGGTGTTCCCGGACAACCCGTTCGTCAACGCCAGCGAGGACCCGCGGCAGTTCGTCAAGCGGCTCGCCCGCGCCGCCCGCCCGGCGCTCGACGCCGGCATGATCCCGTTCCCGTCGTTCAAGCCCGACGTCCTGCACACCATCAACGGCAGGATGGACGAGCTGTTCACCGCGGTCGGGGAGTGGTGCGTGCAGACGGGGGAGCGGGTGCACCTCACCGTGCACCACGAGCCGGAGAACGACCCGCTCAGCTCGACCAGCAACATCGGCCGGGCCCGGAACTTCGTCGCCGTCTACGAGCGGGCCTACACCGTCATCAAGCGGGCCGGCGGCCACCACGTCGCGATGGGCCCGGTCCACATGGCCTACCACTGGCGGCCGGGCTCGACAACGACCATGACGGGGCGGGTCGCCGCCGCGTGGAAGGTCGACGAGGACAAGGCCGACTTCGTCGGCATCGACACGTACGCGTCGAACTGGTCGCTGAAGGGCGGCGCGACGATGGAGGAGAAGAAGGACGTCCAGCGGTGGCGGAAGCTGCTGGAGGTGCCGGACGGCAAGCTCATCGCCGTCGAGTGCGGGATCACCAGCAACCCGCCGGTGAAGCAGTACGGCGACGGCGTGGCGTTCCAGTCCCGGGTCCTCGACGCCAACATCGCGTACCTGAACCGGATCGGCGCCTACGGGTTCATGTACTGGAACAGCGGCGGCGCCACGGACAACAGCTCGTTCCTGCTGCACCGGCCGGGCATCGAGCGCTTCCAGGAGATCGCGGTCGCCCTCGCCTAGTCTATAGCGGGCTAGACATGTTCTCTAGCCCGCTATAGACTTGAGGCATGACTGACCCGACACCCCGACACCCCGCGTACGACCTCACAGTCCAAGAGCTACGAGACGTGTGCCGACGCTACCTCCACGGCACACCTCGCGGCGGACTGTCCCGCGCCAAGCGTGAAGACCTGCTCACCTGGGTCATCGTCAACGGTCTCCTCGAACGACGCGACGCTCTCCTCAAACGGCGCTCCACCCTCGCCGCCGAGGCCGATGCTGGCCGGAACGCTCAGGTGGAGTCATGAACCGGGCCACCGCAGCGCGGCTGCGCGACAAGCACGAAATGATCCTGGTTCTGTTCGCCGAGGTCGTCGCCCGCAAACTCGGCATCTCCCTCCGCACCGCCGGCTACCTCCTTGACGCGTTCCTCGAAGGCGTCATCGCCGAAGACCCGACCCTCTGGGACGAGGCGAACCTCTGCTTCCACCCCGAGGGTATGACCGAGATCAACGCCCGGCTCAAGGCGCTCACCAACGACGCGGCAGCGCTGCGGGCGATGCTCCTGCTGAACGGCTCTCCGACGGTCCTGCGGGCCCTTGAAACAGCCTCGATCGCGATCCAGGAGGCGACGGTCGCACGCGATGAGATGATCGCCCTGGTGATGTCGTCGACAACATCCCGCGCCGCCATTGCCCAAGCCGCCAAGCTCACCGAGGGCCGGCTCTACCAGATCCGCGACGAACGTCTGGCCAGCAGCTACCAGAGCAGTCCCACCGCCTGAAACGACAACGACGGCCCGGCCGCCCCCGCGAAGGGGCGGCCGGGCCGTCGTCTTACCCACCGGGGGGTGTCAGGTGTCGCGCGCCGAGCCGGAGCTGGTCGCGGACGCGATCGCCGGCGCGATGCCGGTCGGCTTCGCGAACCCGCGGTACGACGCGATGGCGGAGATCAGCAGGAACAGCACCGCGGACACACCGGTCCGCACGTCGTGGACGCCCTCGAACGCGCCGGTCAGGTAGGCGGTGACGAGACCGACGACGATCGAGTACACGAACGTCACCGCGGCGCGGGTCGCGGACGACCAGCGCGGCTGCTGGATGACGGGCAGGACGAGCGTCGCGGACAGGAAGCCGACGATCAGCTCCCACTGTTGCAGTTCGTTCATGACGGTTCCCTCTCAGGTGGGTGGGGTTGCAGCGGCGGCGGCGGCGGCCAGGTCGGCGTGCTTGACCGCAGCGCGGCGAGCGCCGCCTCATCCCACGGCGCGTGAGCGGCGAGCGCGGCGAGCAGCACCTGCTGGCGGACCTCGAACACCTTGACCCGGTCGGTGAGCGCCCCCAGCTCGGTGCGGGTCGCGGTCAGCCGGGCCTCGTACTCAGCGCGCTGGTCGAGCATCAGCTTCTTGACGTCCTCGACCAGCCCACGGGCGGTCTGGACCTCGATGGAGGCGGCCTCGGCGTTCGTCTTGCGGGCGGTGGCGTCCTCGGTGCGGCGGGACAGGCGTTTGCCCCAGACCGCGCCGATGATGCCGAGGACCGCAACCGCGATCGGGGTGCCGACGGTGACGCCCGTCGCCCAGTTCACCGGCCGACCCGCAACTGCCGGATCAGGCCGGTCGCGATGGCCCGCATGGTCGGTGCCGGCTTACCGGACGCCACGTGCCGTTCCCGCTCCATCCGCCACAGCGTGTACAGGTGCACCCGCATGATCACGGACAGGTGTCCGTAGACCGCCCACGCGTACAGACCGGGCTGACCGGCCGGGAGCGGGTCGCCGCCGACGATCGCGGGCAGCGCATCGGCGCACCAGGCGACGGCCGGGATGAAGAACCCGATCGCGAGCATCGTGTACCAGGTGTTCAGCAGCGTCAGCGCGATCATCTCCAGCGGCCGGATCCGGGCGATCGTGGACGGCAGCAGCATCAGCCCACCGGCCAGCAGCAGCGCCGCGAACGTCCACGGGAACCCTGGCAGGAGCCGCAGGAACGACCATGACGGTCCACTGAACAGGTTCTTGGAGGCGATGAACAGCGGCGCGATCGTGAGCGCTGCGACTGCGTGTACGTACAGCAGTCCGATCCGGTTGTGCTCGTTGCGGCGCAGCGCGTTGTGTGACCGCAGTGTGTGCCGGTCCAGCGCCGCGAGGGTCGCGGCCAGGTCGGCGATCGGGTCCGGGTCGCGGCCGGCGCTGTGGGCGGCCATCACTGACCTCCCCCAGAGTCGTCGAGAAGCTCGGTCACCTCCGGCCGGGCTGCCAGCAGCAGCTTCCGGGCGCTTCGCAGGTCCAGGCCGAACTTGATGATGAATCCCCAGGTGCAGATCGCCTGGATGACGTGCTCGACGGTCCACCAGAACGTGATGGGGTGGCTGACGCCGAACCCCATCCACAGGTGGGTGCCGGCGCATGAGGCGAAGAACCCGGCGCCGAGCAGCATCGTGCTGCGTGTGAGGTTGAGCCAGCGCAGCACGAGCAGCGGCACCGCCGCGTACCCGAGGGCGATGACGACGTTGGCGGTTTGGAACAGGGCGATGCAGTGGCCTGGGACGGGGTGGGCGTGGTCGTGCATGGGCGCCCCCTTCGGGCTTGGCAGGGTCCGGCCGGACAGGCTGACCGGCCGGACCCTGGAAGGGTCTAGAAGTAGGTGGTGACCTGGACGATGCCGGCGCCGCCGTTGCCGCCCGCGCCGGAGTTCAGACCGTTCAGTGAGCTGCCGCCGCCGCCACCGCCAGCGCCGTAGTTCCCGCCGTCCGCACCGAACTGCGCGGCGAGGGTCGCTGACGCGGCACCACCACCACCACCGCCGCCGGGCAACGCCGTGCCTGCGGTGACGGATCCGCCAGCGGTCGGTGGGGTCGTGTCGACGGTCCCGCCGGCCCCGCCGGTCCCGCCGGCGGGAGCACCGATCGACGCGACCGACGACCCTCCGGCGTTCACCGCGTTCGCCGTGGAGATGCCGCCGCCACCACCACCGCCGGGCGGCCCGGCGGCCACACCCGCGGATCCGCCGGCTGCGCCGGTCCCGGACGCTGAGGCGCCGTTCCCGCCGACGCTGGTGCCGATGTTGCCGGTGCCGCCGAGCCCGCTGATCGCGGTGCCCCCGGCACCGTTGGTGCCGCCGAACGCGCGGGCGAACGCACCAAAGATGCTGCTGCCGCCGGAGACGCCGGCGACCCCGTCGGTGGAGTCGACGGTCTGTGCGGCACCGCCGCTGCCGGCCGCGCCGACGGTGACCGCGACGGTTGCCGGTAGCCCGGACGCGTCGAGGGTCACCTGCGTGAACCCGCCGCCACCGCCGCCGCCGCCGCCGCAGCGGACGGTCGATGCGGCGCCCCGCCGCCCGGACCCGCCGCCGCCGCCACCCCCGATGAGGGTGACCATGACCGACTTCGCGTTCGTCGGTTTGCCCCACGTGCCGGACGCGGTGAACGTCTGGATGTCCGGTGGGATCGCGGTGCCGGACGGCAGGACACCCGGCGTGTACGACTGCCACGTCGAGCCGGGGCTTGCGGTCTGCCGGTACGCGGTCCCGGTCGCGGTCGACCGCAGCTCGGAGCCGAGCGCGACGATCCCGGTCGGGGCGGTCCAGGTGGCGACGTCGCCGCGGACCATGTACCCGCCGTCGATGCTGGGTGAGAACTGGTACGCCGCGGTGATCGCGCCGACGACCCGGTTGTTGTTGACGATGTTGTTGCTGCCGCCGGTCATGCCGGAGCTGGGCACGAGGTACAGGCCGACGTTCATGGTGTGGCTGGCCTGGTCGTCGATGATGTCGTTGTCTTCGATGCGGGAGTTCCGCAACGCGCCGACGATCATGATTCCGTTGGCGTAGCCGGCGACGAGCGCGCCGGGCGGGGTGGCCGCGGCGGTGCCCTGACCGGGGTTCCGGATCCGGTTCCCGGAGATGATCAGCCCGTCGATGTAGTCGCCGGGCACGCTGGTGTAGCGGATCCCGGACGCGATCGGCGAGTCGATGAAGTTGTTGCGGATGACCACGTTCCGGTCGATCCCGGAGGACACCGACGTGCGCCGCAGGTCGATCGCGTGGTTGATCGTGTCCCCGGAGACCCCGACGTGCCCGGACAGGTACCGGATGTCGTTGTTCTCGATCCAGATGTCCTGGAACGGCAGCGCCGTGATCCCCTTGAGCGGGTCGGTCGCTGAGATGTCCAGGAAGATCGCCCGCGAGTCCGTGGCACCGGACGGTGTCCACGACACCGGGTCGAGCACGAACGTGTTGTGGGAGATCCGGGCGCCGCGCAGGCCCGGCGGGTACGACGCGGTCGCGAGGGACCAGATGTCGATGCCGTACCGGACGCCGACGAAGCTGTTGTGCACCCACTGGATGCCGTCACCGGTCGTCGGGCTGACCCCGGTCAGGTTGCCCGCCTTGAAGTACAGCCGGACCGTGTTGCCGGTGACGTGCTGCGACCCGCCGTGCGTCTCGATCGCGGTCCGGGCGGTCGGGTTCCCCGCCGCCGGGGCGTAGATGACGTTGCCGGTGATGTTGCAGTGCCCACCGACACCGATGTTGTTCTGCGTGTAGATCGCCGAATGGTCGTGGTCGGAACCGAGCGACGACACGCACATGTCGCAGTCGCGGATCGTGACGTCCCGGCCCTGGAAGAAGACCGTGTTGACGCCGTCGGTGTCCTTGAACGCGACATTGATGATGCTGATCGAGTTCGCGGCCGACCCGCCGGCAACGGCCATGCAGAACCGCGGGTAGCCGCTGTTGAGCATCGCGTACGTGTCGGACACCACGTTGTTGGTGGTGTTCTGGTCGATGAAGAAGTCCCGGAACACACTGCCGGTGATGTTCTGCGCCGCGACCAGCGACGGGAACGGCGCCTTGCTGAAGTTCCCGATGATCGAGTGGTAGGAGGCGACCCCGGAGTCGACCCGGAACCCGGCGATGGCAGCACCGGCACCGTAGATGCCGCGGACCCCGGAGGTCAGCTTCACACAGATCCCGGTCGCTGCACTCGGCTGCACCAGGTACGTACCCGCCGGCAGCCACACCGCCGCGCCGATCGCCGCAGCGAAGTCGACTGCCGCCTGCACCGCGGCGGTGTCGTTGGCGGTGCCGTTGCCGAGCGCACCGAACGCACGCACGTTGACGTACGACGTGAACGCGTCCTGCGTGGCCTGCATCGACCTGGTCCGCTCACGCCAGTTCGCGCCGTCCCACCGGAACGACACCATGTCCACCGCGCCGGCTGCGGTCGACAGCCGCAGCGCCCCCGCGGCGAGCTTGACGTTGACCGGCCAGGTGATGGTCCGGCCGCCGGTGGCGTCCTGCGTGATGACGAGCGTCAGGTCCCGGCCGATCTGGTCGGGGGCGGGGATCGTCGGGGTGATGGCGCCGGTCAGCGTGACCGTCTGCACGCCACCGTTGGCGTAGTCGACGGTGAACGCACCCGTGCGGCTGCCCAGCGCGTACAGGACTTCGGTGGCGCCGCCGCCGCCGGTGTCGCCGAGGTCGTTCGCAGCGATCAGCGCGCGGGGCCCGACACCGGACTGCGCCCACATCACCGCGATCCCGGAGGGGCCGTAGAACACGGGGATGAGACCGGCGGAGTTACCGGCGCCGGTGGTGACCGACGTGACCGGCGTGACCGCGTCGCTGGCCCGCAGATCGGTGTACTGGGTGCCGCCGGTCTGCGCGTCCCAGAACGTGACGGTGGCGTTCGGCTGGAGGTTGATGTCGTTGAGTTCCCCGATCGAGAACGCCCAGCTCGCCATGTCGCCGCCGAAGCGGTGCCGTACTGCCATCTACGTCACCCCCCACCCTGCGCGTGGATGCACGTGTCGGTGTGCGGGACCAGGCCGTTGCACTGGCACCCGAACACCTGGCACCTGCCGTGGCCGTCCTCGTGGGATTCGCGGGGATGCGGGCAGCCTGGGCCACGCCAGTCCGACGCAGCGCAGCACCCGTTGCCGATCTCGTACGGCGTCGCCTCGAACGTCGCGATACTCATGGATTTCCTTCTCAGACCGTGGTGACGGACCCGGCCGGGCCCTCGTCTTTGATGACCAGGCGGACCTTGTCGCCGTCGAGCCCCCGGTAGATCGCCATGACGCCGCTGTAGACGCTGCCGAGCGCCACATAGGTGCGGGTGGCGTTGGTCGTCTCGTCCCACTCGCCGAACGTGGAGAGCTGGTACCGGTACGCGGTCGAGATCCCGAACGGGGTGAGCATCGAACCGCGGATCGTGCCGGTCGGCCCGTTCTCGCGGATCTCTGCGGAGATGCACACGTCGGTCACCGACACCTGCGCCTGGAAGACCAGCTCAGCCCGGTACCGGCGCCCGGCGAGGGTCGCCACCAGACCGGAGTCCATGTTGAACCAGTTGTTTCCGCTGATCCCGGTCGCGAGGGTGCCGCCGGAGTTGTACTGCTTCCCGCCGATGGCCCCCCACCGGCTGTTCCAGTCGACGCGCCGCCACCCGGTCGACGACGCGTACACGTAGTCGACGGGGCCGGAGCTGAGCATCACCCGGGCGGTCTGCCCGGACACGGGGCCGGGGATCTGCGCGAGGACGTTCAGGTCGGGGACGAGGATCGGCTGGGAACCGACGTACACCGACAGCGGCGTCACATCAGCGGGGTTGATCGTCGACACGCCCGGCCCGACAGTGATCAACGCGAGGGGATGCTCCCACTTCCCGGAGCCGGAGTCCGGGGCGTTGCGGATCAGCGACGGCGCGACCGGAGCGGCGCTCGCCGACCCCTGCTTGACATACTCGGTGACCCTCCACGGCACGGTCGACCGGTCCAGGCCGAGGACGGCCATGTCCGTCCGGGGGTAGCTGGTACCGTTCGCCGCGACCGGCCAGATGATGTCCGACGCGCCGCTGGACCAGCCGTGCCCGTGCACGAGCGCGTGCTTGTTGGCGCGGAACTTCACCTGCCGGCCGGTGCTGTCGGCGTACACGGCCGCGGTCTCACCGGTCGTGCCGATCAGCCCGTCGGCCGCCCACTGCGACCCGAGGATCTCGTACTGGAGATCATTGACTTTGGCTGGTGCGCCGTCGGGGTACGTCGTGGATGCCACCCGGGCACCTCCTCTCAGGTCAGGTGCTCAGATCGGTTTGACGACCCGCTCGACCGTCGACAGCCGTTCGTCGATCTCGCGGAGTTTCTTGACCCACGCGGGGTCCGTGGTCGCTTCCTGCGACCCGACGGTCGCCGCGACGTACTCGCCGCTGCCGGCGGTCACCTGGAGGTGCACGGTCCGCACGACCTGGCTCGTCTCCTCGCCGGGAGCGGTCTCCAGCGACACGATGTCGCCGAGCTGGTAGTGCGTCCCGAACCGCTGGTCGGGGGTGTCGGAGACGTTCGTCGCGATCCGGATCGTCGATGCGCCCTCAGCGAGGGCCTTGTCGCCGCTGTCCTGCAACGTGCTGAGGTCCTCGTCACCGGACTCGGATTGGAGCCGCTCGAACCGGCCCCACGCAGCCTCTTCTGCCGCGTTCGTCCGCGTGATCATGAACGCGTCGGAGCCCTCACCCTGACCACCGACGATCGCGGTCGTGCACGTCGGTGCGGTCACCTCGACCGACCGGTAGCGCATGTTCCCCAGCGCGAACCCGAACCGGACCAGGTGGCTCTTGTCCGGCGGCGTGAACACTTCGAACAGGACCTGGTTGCCGACCTGCCGCGTCCGGAACCCGATCCCGCCGGCGGCCTCAGCGATTGCGCGGGCGACGTCGCCGAGGTGGTCCATCCGGTGCGTCTTGACCGTCACGTTCCCGCCGGCGCCGACGGCCGGGCCCAGCACCAACTGCTGCACGCGCCGTTCCAGGAGCGCACCGGGCCCGCCGTTGCCGTCGATGAGCGCCCGCAGCGCCAGCTCGCCGTTACCCGTGAACTCCCACGAGTCGGTCGTCTGCTCCTCCGGGATCTTCGACGGGTCCGGGTACACCTCCCGGGCGGCGAGGAACGCGAAGTCGTCGGCGAAGTTGACCGACAGGTTGCCGTGACCGGCGTTGTCGCCGTTGTCGGACTGCTCCAACAGCCACCGCTCGACCGGCCCGGCGGTGAGGATCTGCCCTTCGCGGATGGCGACGATCCGCCGGCCGGGGACGCAGATCGCCTCACGGATCCAGGGCAGGCCCGGCACGTTGAAGCTGGACGAGTCCGGCTCGTTCCAGCGCAGCGTGACGTCGATGTCGGTCCAGTTGACGATCGGGTCGGCGACGACGTTGAGCTGCGCGTCGGTGACCAGCAGCAGGTAGTCGGTTTCCACCGGCGGTCACGCCCCTTCGTACCGGGCGTGGAACGCCAGCTCCACCGATGAACCTTCGCCGCCGCCGCCGGCGACGAACCGGATCACGTTGCTGCCGGGGACGAGACCCCACAGGTACGCCGACGGCCAGTCGAGGGCGGAGACGATGTTCTGCCCGGCCGGCCCGCGGACCGTCGGCCGGTCCGTCGTGATCGTGATCGTCTCGTTCGGCAGCAGCGTGTAGTTGAGGGTGAACGACTGCCCGGTCGTCACGTTCGTGGCGGTCATCGCCGTGCACGGGCCGTGGATCGTCCACACCGGCCAGGCGGTGACGTCACCCGGGTTCTCGACGGTCGTGTCACCGAGCACGTTGCTGCCGGAGATCGACAGGAACGGCGAGAAGAACGACGTGCCCAGCGCGTACGAGCGTTTCGCGACGATCGGTGTGACGTCACGCCAGTAGCCGTCGGGTGCGTACAAGGTGAGCACCGGGTTCGCGTTCACCCAGTACTCGCCTTCAGCACCCCAGCCGTCCTCGTAGTACGCGTCGATCTCACGGGCGGTGCCGTCCGGGCGGCCCACCCGGAGCGTCCCGGGGAGTCCCCGGTGGACGGTCATCGTGAACGCCCTCTTGATGCGTCGCATCCGGTCGACGAACTGCTGGTGCGTGGCACCCCACACATGCAGCGGCCACGTGATCCGGGCCGGCTGCGACCGGATGTGCCGGACCGACTCGCCGCCGCGGGCGTTCGGGTCGGTGACGATCTCGTACGTCGTCGCGCCCCACCCGCCGATCTCCTGCCGCGTGAACCAGCCGAGCGCATCCGACGTGTCGGTGAGGTGCCACAAGGTGCCGTCCGGCGCCGTCCAGGTGGCGACCATGCTGCCGCTGCTGGTGTTGACGGCGGTGGTGCCGGTACCGGCGGGAGGGATCCCCCCGCCGGTACCGCCAGTTCCACCTGTCCCGCCGGTGCCCCCGGTGCCCCCGGTGCCCCCGGTCCCGCCGGAGCCGTCGTCGTCCGGGTCCCCGCTCGGCCATACGTGCCGCAACGGCATCGCGCTGCTCCCTTCGCCGTGCTGGAGTCAGTGCGAGGTCACCGCGCCCGGTCGTACCGGGCTCGGACGGCTTCAGCGTTTTCCATGGCGCGGAACCGCGAGACGTCCATGGAGGTGCCGCCGAAGTTGTACGTGGTGTGCCGCTCGGCGTGACCGCCCTGGTTGACGTTCTGTTCGAGCGTCGACCACTGCTTGCCGGTGAGGACCGCCTCCGGGGAGCCGGTGCCGTTGAAGATGTGCGAGAAGCCCGGCATCAGCCAGCCGCCGCTGTCCATCGCGATGTGGATGTGGTTGCGGTGCTCTTGCATGAGGCGCTCGTTGAAGCTCCCCTTGTCCACACCCCTGGTGAAGGCGAAGTCCTGCGAGTCGGTGCGGTGGATCAGCTCCAGGGGCTTCCGGGTCGACAGGAACGAAGCGAGCTTGTCCTGGTTGAAACCCATCCAGTCCACAGCTCGCCCGGATCCGTGCCAGAGTCGATCTCCAGGCCGGTAGCCGTTGCCGAATTGCCCGGACAGGGGCCCGGTCGACTTGATCAGCGCGACGATCGAGCGCCACACACCGCTGTCGCCCCGGCTCGCGCCGGGGCTCGACGGCCAGGGCGGGAAGCCGGGGCCGGGACCGTAGTCGCCGCCCCCACCGCCACCGGACAACGCGCCAGTGATCTTCTCGATGACCGTGGAGACGACCCGCTGGGCGGGTGCGATCACCATGCTCTTGACGAGTTCGCCGCCGGGGACCTGGTCGAAGAGTTTCTTCGCCTGGTCCTTCAGGAATCCGATCGGGTCGGTCAGCTTGTCCCACGCGGACCTCAGGAACCCGACGAACCCGCCCTCGGCGTACATCGCGCCCGGCCGGGCGTCCTGCGTGCGGCCGGGTCGCTTGCCGATGAGCTGGTCGAAGTACCCGACGCCGAGCTTGCCGACGACGCGTGCGGGGATGACGTACTCCCCGTTCGACAGCCACGCCTGGATCAGGTCGTCCTGCGGGCCGCCCGGTCCGGTGACGTGGCCACCGCCGGCAAAGTGGGTGTTGCTCTTGCCGCCGGTCTGCGCCCGCGCCGTGGTGCCGTTGCTGTAGAACGAGGCCGGAAGGTTGACCCTGACGTCGTCGGGCTTGACCCCGAACTTTTTGGCGAGCCAGTTATAGGCAGCCAAAATGCCGTCGTTCAATACGACATCTACGACGAAACGCACGCCTTTGCGGAAAATGTCGACAATTCCGTCCCAGACGTCGCTCAGGAAGCTACCGAAGCTCGACAGCGCCGGCCCGATGTTCTCCTTCCAGACTTTCGCCAGCCAGTCCGTGAACGGGCGCATCTTCTCCCAGAGCCACTTCACACCCGCGGCGATCAGGTCGAACGTCGGCTTGATGAACCAGTCCCAGGCGAACATGAATGCCTTGGCCATGATGATGACCGCGATCTGGATCAGCCCGAAAATGACCTGGAGGATTGCCCAGAGCACTTTCGCTGCGACGCCGAACCATTCGAAGACGGGCATCAGCACGTGCTTCCACAGCCACATGAAGACCGGCATGAGAATCTTCTCGACGGTCCACGCGATGGCCATGAAGATTGGCTTCAGCAGGTAGTCCCAGAAGACCGTCGCGATCTTGCCGATTTCCTTGAAGACGATCATTGCCGTCTTCCAGAACGACTCGAAGATCGGGACAAGCTCCCGCTTGCAGAAGTCGACAATCGCGCCCCACGCGGGCTTGATCGCCCTCTCCCAGAGCCAGACCATCGCCGGGACGAGCTTCTCCATCGTGAATTTCGCGATGGCCTCGAACGACGGCTTGATCGCCTTCTCCCACAGCCAGATCGCTGCGTCACCGATCGAGTTGATGAAGTCGCGGTACCACTTGACCTTGATGTACAGGAGCGCGAAGTAAGCGCCCAGCGCCACGATCCCGGCGATGATGAGCGCGATGGGCCCGGCGGACAGCAGGAGCATCACTCCGCCGAGAACCAGGAACGCGGTCGAGATCCCCACGATCGAAGCGAGCAGGATCGTCAGGACGTCCAACGGAATCTTGTTGAGCCACTCGAACAACGTCGTCAGCGCCGAGAGCACGATCAGGCCCAGCGGCGCGGCAGCGATCACGATCCGCTTCAGCGTCTCCCAGAGCGTCCCGAAGAAGTGCAGGACGATCGGAGCGGACTTCTTCACGTACTCGATGAACTTCGCGAAGTGCGAGTTCGCGCCGAGGGTGGAGCCCCACTCCCGGAACATCGCCGACCATTCCAGCAGGCCCTTGCCGATCGGCGCATTGAACCCAGTCAATGCGTTGAAGATTCCGAACAGGCCGGTCAGCACATCCATGATGAACTGCGTCATGCCGAGCAGCACCGGGCCTGCGGTCTGGCTGATGTAACCGAACCAGGTCTGCCACACCGGGTCCTTCAGCGTGTTCGCGATCAAGATGAACGCATCGCCGAGCGCGACCGCGACCCGCCTCGTGAAGTCCTTGATCGCCGGGAAGTACGGGACCATCGACTCGATGGCCTTCTGGAGACCAGGGAGCATCCCCGTCTCGGCCGCAGTCTGGAGATCCTTAAAGTCCTTCTTCAGGGAGAACAGGAACTTCGCGAACCGCCGACCGGCCGGCGACAGGGCGTCCATCGCCTCCTTGAGGTTGTTCATCGCCGCGCCGCCGGCCGTCGAAGACGACACATACGCCTGCTGGAGCGCCCGCTGGCTGCGGATCACCGCCTGCTGCGAGTCGCGGATCTGCCGGTCACCATCGACGCGCTGCTGCGTCTGCTCCTCGATCGCGTCGGCCAGGTCGACCTGGGCCTTGGCGACGTTGTTCGTCGCCTGCTCCATGCGTTCCTGCGCGGCGACGACGACGTCGGCGCCCTCCTTGGCGATGCGCTCCTGGTCCTCGGCGAGCCGCTTGCCCTCAACGCCAAGCTCCTCCATCTGGAGCTTGCGCTGTTCGTAGGTGATCAGCGCCTCTTCCCGCTCCGCCTTCGTGGCGCGCGGGTTGTGCAGGACCTTGTCCAACTCCTTCTTGGCCTCGGCGATGTCGAGGTTGGCCTGCCGCTGCGCGAGAGCGTTCTCCCGGACGCTGAACGCCCGGTCCTCGTCCTGACGCTGGGCCTCTTGCTTGGCCCGCAGCAGGTCCTTCTCGGCCTTGAGCGCGTCCTTCTCCGCCTCGATGACGGAGCGGTGCGCGTCGACCACGGCCCGAGCTGCCCGCTTGGCGCCGCGGGCGACGTCCTCCCGGGTGCGCTGGAGGTTCTCGTTGGCGTCGCGGACACCGTCGAGGGCGTTCGCGATCTGGTTCTGCGCGGACGCGTTGGACTTCGCGGCCTGCTTCTGCTCGGTCTCCGCCTTCTGCATCGCGCCGACGGCCTTGATGACCCCGAAGATGCCGAGGACGAACACGCCGAGGCCGGCCACCGCGGCGGTTGCCGCTGTGGCGATGGCCGAGATCGACGCGGCCATGACTGCTGCGATCGGGATCAGCGCGGAGCCGAGCGAGATGACCAGGGCGATGATGGCGCCGAGCCGGCTGAGGCCGAACCCGGCCGCGTCGGCGCCGCTGCCGAGGCCGCCGGGGGGCAGGACCGGCAGGGTCGTCCGCAGCGCCCTGGCCAGGGCGAGCAACGCGGTCAGCGACGCGATGGCCGCTGCTGCGCCGCGAAGGTCGATGTCGATCACGACGGTTCTGCCGTCGAGCCGCGTGCAGGCCCTGGCGATGGCGGTCAGGGACGCGCGGACGGCGGCGCCGCCGGCGAGGTCGATCGTGATCTTGATCGTCTTGCCGTCGAGGTCGGTGACGAGCTTCTTCAGCGCGGTGAGTGCGGTGACGGCCGCCGACGTGTTGATCTTCACGTTGATCTTGATGTTCTTGCCGCTGAGGGCGGCAAGCTGCCCCTGGAGCGTCTTCAGCGCCGCGCGGGCCGCGGACGAGTTCAGGTCCACCCGCATCTTGATGTTCTTGCCGTCGAGCTTCCGGACCTCCGCCGCGAACGCCTTGAGCGCCGCCTTGGCCGCAGCGTCGTTGAACGTCACGCCGACCTTGATCGACTTGCCGTTGAGGGCGTTGACCTTCGCTTCGAGGTCCCGCATGGCCTTCTTCGCGGGGACGTCGAGGACCAGGACGTTCAGCCGGACACGCTTGCCGTTGAGGTTCGCGACCTGCTTGCCCAGGTCGGCCAGGGCCGCCTTCGCGACCGTGGTGTCGACCGTCGTCTGGATCTCGATCCGCAGCGCGCTCGCCTGACCGACCGCACTGCTCAACGTCGCGATCCCCGCCAACGCGGACGTGATGTCGGCCGTCGCAACGATGAGGATCTTCTGCTTGTTCAGTGCGGCGATCTTCGCCGACAACTCGTCGAGCTTCTTGTTCGCCGAGTCGGTATCCGCGTCCGCACCGGACTTCGCCGACTCATCCCCGTCGGCGGCACCCCGCAGCGCCCCCGGCCGCCGCTCGATGGCGTCCTGGAGCGCCTGGACCGCCCTCAACTCCGCCAGGATCCGCGTCGAGTTCGTCTTCAACTTCAGGTTGATCTCGCGGCCGTCCAGCCTTTCGACCGCAGCCACGATCCGGGCGATTTCAGCGAAGAACTCCGCCGTGTCCAGGTCGACGCCGATCTTCGCGTCGCGGAGCAGCGCCAAGTCCTCCTTGGCCGCCCGGACCGCCCGCGTGAACGGGTCCGTGTCCGCGTCGACCTTGACCTTCACGGCCTTGTCGAGGTGCTCCTTGACCTTGTTCGCGTACGCCTTGCCGTACTCGTCGCCGTCCCGCTCACCGTTCTCGGAGTGCTTGCCCGAGGCGTTGCGCATCGCGTCGCCGAGCGACGCCTCGACGGCCCGACCGAACCGGCGCGCCTCGTCCGCGAACGCCTTCTCGATGCCCTTGAACGACGGCACCACGGTCAGGTAGGCGGTTCCAGCCGAGTACATCCGACGCGCCCCCTACCTGCCCGGGGGCGCTACGTGTCGGATTCTTCGGTCGGCAGCACCATTGCGACCAGCGCGCGGTGGTTACGGTCCCGCCGCCGCTTGCGGAGCTTCTCCAGCACCGTCTCCGGGAACGGAGCCGGTGTGATCTTCCGGGGTTTCGCGCCGCCGAGCGCGGCCACCGCCTGCGTCAGCTCGGCGAGCCGGTTGACGGCCACGGTGAGCAGCTCGACGACCGGCGACCATTCCGACATGCGTCGGGTCGGCTTGCCGGCCGGCTGGTCCTTCGGCGGGTTGTCCAGCAGTTGCTCAGCAATCGCCTCGTCCTGCGTGACGGCCTCGATGAACAGTGAGTGCCGCGGGAGGTGATCGATGATGTTGAGGAGGCGCCGCCATCGCCGGCGGCGCCACTCCACTGCCAGGTCCAGCCGGGCCGGACTCATGAGCAGGTCGATCTCGATGGCTTTGCCGTACCGGGCGATCAGCGCGGCAAGCCTCCGGCTTCCCCCGCGGACGGGAGCCCGTAGTGCTCCTGGTACTTGCGCATCAGCACGTTCATCTTCCACATCTTCAGCTCACTGCCGAAGAACGCGCCGTGGTCTTCCTTGTCCAGGACGAGCCGGAAGAACTCGACCGGGTTGTCCATGCTGATCAGCAGGCGCTGCCAGTCGACCTCCTGCGGGTCGGCGAGGACGTACCTGCGGTCCTTGAGCACGATGTCGAACGCGACCTTCGGTCCGCCCTCGCGCTCCAGGTTGTCCAGGTCGAGCGCGGCGGTGGGCCGGGCCGGTGTGGTGTCTTCCGCCGGCGGGCTGAGTGGTTCGGTCATGAGCGGGTGGGCTCCTGTTCTGGTCGGTTACTTGGCGGTCTTGTTGTCGGACTTGGCGTCTGCGGCTGTCACGGTGGGCTTGCCGTCCTTGCGGACCCAGCCCGCGAACTCCAGCTCGACGTGGTCGGCCGGCGTGTGCGCGGTCCGCTCCCGGACGACGCCGTCGATCTTCTTGGTGTAGGTGGCCTCGGCCATGGCGGTGCTCCCGTCGCTGTGTTTCGTGGTGGTGGGCATGCATGGGAGTCGGGGTGGCGCGCCCACCCAGAGCGCCACCCCGACCGTCTTGTGTGGACAGTCCGATGTGGACCGATCAGGTGGCCTGATCGATTCCCATGTCCGCCAGAAGCGCGAGCCAGCCCGGTCCAGCGAAGATCCACTTGTGGCTGTAGCCCAGAACGCTGTCTTCCTTGCCCGTGAAGGTCATCGGGAACTGGATTGGATCATCGCCATCCCCGAAACTTTGCTCTCCCAGCTCTGTGATCTGGGCCCTTGGCATGAAGCGTCCGAGGTAGATGTCGCCAGCGTCCGTGCGGTCGACGAACAAGCCGAGCACGCGGTAGAAGTTGATGCCCGGCACCGTCGGCTTCGCGATCTGGAACTCGCCGGTGACCGCCGCAGCCTCCGCCGCCGACAAGTCAGCCCCGGTGTACATGCCCAAGGTGAGCGCCTTGTGCTCCTGAGCCGTGATCGACATCGTGATCGTGTCCGACGTCATGTCCGACCGGGTCGGCTCGGCGCTGCCGAAGGAACGGACCTCCGACACCGTCGTCTCACGGCCGAAGCTCGCACCGTCGGTGCTGATGTGGCCGAGATCCTTGTAGCCGGTCGGCAACGCCACCAGCGCCGCGCTGGCACCGGACGTCAGGTTGGTGATCGCGGCGGCGGAGAACGGGGCCGCGAACACGGACCCGTCCCTTGCCTTGCGGATCAACTGGTTCT
>JACCDR011307430.1_pt1 | contig 16910 bp, 16 predicted proteins | sample 7446431 | NCBI WGS metagenome assembly JACCDR01 (sample SAMN15323443, study PRJNA562643) | freshwater metagenome | isolation source: river surface water | place: USA:Blue River Watershed | collected 2017-08-17 | reverse complement strand
GGGTTTAAAGCAGCTCGTACATTTCGGAAAAGAAGCGGTCCATAGCTTCTTTGAAAACATCCACGCCACAATCGAGTATGGCGACCGGATAGAGAAGACCTCTCAGTCTATCGGCATTGCCACCGGCGCCCTGCAAGAGCTGCAGTATGCGGGCTCTCTGGCTGACCTATCAGCCGAAGAGATGAGCCAGTCTATCGGCATCCTTAGCCGCAAGATGAATGAGGCTAAGAACGGTGGCAAGGAAGCTGCCAAGGCGTTTAAGGGAATTGAGTTTCAAGAAGGCGGCAAGCTCAAGACTGCAGACGAGGTCTTAGGATCTATCGCAGATAAGTTTGCTGGCATGCCGGACGGCGCGGAGAAGACCGCGCTAGCGATGGAGCTCTTTGGCAAGTCTGGCAAGCAGATGATCCCGCTTCTTAACAAGGGCTCAGAAGACTTAGAAGGTCTACGCAAGGAAGCCCAAGAGCTCGGGCTTGTGATGTCTGGCGAGAATACCAAGGAATCAGCGGAGCTAAACGATAACCTTCACCACCTCCATGTGGGTTCGCAGGGGCTTTGGCAGCAGGCGATAACGCCGTTACTTGGCGAGATAGGACACCTTGTAAAGAAGCTCCTGGAGTGGAAGAAGGCAAACGGTGCCATCATTGCGCAAAGGATAAAGCAGTTTGTCGGTGGGCTGATAACCGCCGTGAAGATGCTTGCCGAGGTACTGGACTTCGCGCACCGCAATGCTACCGCGCTTTTCATTATCCTTGGCACCGCGGGGCTTATCGGAGTCTTGCAGAAGTTGCGCACGATAGGCGTTAGTACGGCGCTTGACATGGCAAAGTCATGGCTGCTAGCGGCCGCACCATTTCTCGCAATTGGCGCAGCGATAGCCGGGTTTCTACTCGTCTTTGACGATATCCGCGGCTACATGGCTGGCGAGGATTCGTTATTTGGTGAGTTCAAGGGGGCGATTGACGAGTGGTTAGGAGAGGACTCTTCCAGTAGCCCGTTTATCGAGGGCATCAAGTTCTTCGTGCAGATGCTGCGCGATGCCATCCGTTTGATTGAGGATATCGATTACCTCACCGGTAAGGCAAAGCCGGCGGTATCGGACCCGAATAAGGTCAATGCGTTTTCTCCTGAATGGAAGCGCAATAAGACGGCCTTTGGTCCCATGACAGAGTCGCAGGCGATGATGGCGGCGAACCTTTCAACGCCTAGCGTTGTAACCCCAACCACGGCTAACAGCATCCGAAACGCTATCAATGCGCCTATGAATATCAACATCACGCAGCAGCCAGGGCAGGATGGGAAAGATCTGGCGCAGCAAATAAAGCTCATCTTTGATCAGCACATTGGCTCTGCACTTACGTCACCGGGGCGGTAGATGGCGCGCGCCGTTGTCATGTTCCGCCAGATTCACAAGATTGAGTCTATAGAAATAGACTCATGCCTTGAGGAAACCCATACCCTCACAAACACGGTTACCGATCACCCGGTGGAAGAGGGTTTCAATATCACCGATCACTGCCGCCCTAACCCGGATACCGTATCGCTAAGGTGCTTCGTCTCCAATACGCCGCTATCGCAAGAGCAGGTGGCGCGCGCGGTAAGGCAGGGGGACGTTGACTTTACAACCTCGGCGGCACAGGCGGTGGACATAGGCGCGCAAGATGGGCGCGGGGCCAATACCTATACCAAGCTCAAGAAGCTAAGAGACGAGGGAAGGCTCATCCAGGTGGTGACGCCGCTTAGAACTTATGGGGTGTCATCAACCGAGGGGATGGTTATCGAGGGCATCACCATCCCGCGCACGCGGTTTAATTTTGATGGGCTTGAATTCTCGATAAACCTAAAGCAGGTCCGCATTGTCAGAAACAGGTCAACCCTGGACGTAAGACCACGCGATAAGCGGACGCAGAAGAAAAAGAAGGAAGGCAATAAGACGGCTACGCAAGAGCCGCCAGCCCGCAAGAAAACGGCGCTTAAAAATATCGCTGATTTCGCAAGGGGGCGATAATGGCCGTCGTCATCCCCATAAATCGAGAAATCAATGGGACTTCATATTTTGACCTGCAGGCGGTGTTAGATGACGTAACCTACACTCTCGAGTTTCGATGGAACGTTCGGCTTGAAGCTTGGTTCATGAACGTTCTAGACATCACTGGGACGGCGGCTCATCAGGTGGGGATAAGGCTCGTAACGGACTACCCATACAACCAGCGTTTGGCTAATCGCGTGCCATCGGGAATGCTTGCGGTGATCGATACCGCCGCGCCCGAGGGGCAGGAAGAAGACCCCGATTTTGATAGTCTAGGTAACAGGCATCAGCTGGTTTACCTCACTGAAGCGGACCTTGCATAATGGCCGCCTCGTCTGGCGTTGCGCTATTTGACCGGCGGTGCAGGTTAACCATTGCCAACCCAGTCAATACAGCAAACAACTTTAGAAATACGCAAACCACTGAAGTGATCGAAATACAGGGCGGCGTGGGAGACGATCGTGCTGTAAATGGAATGCGTGTTCAGTTTGAGATCACTAAGAAGCTCAAGAAAGAACCTAATACCTCCAAGATAACCGTTACCAACCTTTCTCCTACGCGCCGCGCTTCGATTCAGAAAAAGGGTGTAAAGGTATTGTTTGAGGCGGGCTATAAGCATGAGGTAAGCCGCATCTTTACTGGCGATGTCCGCACGGTTGACCATGTGCGAAATGGGGCGGACTGGGAGACCGTCTTACAACTGGGGGACGGCGAGCGCGCATGGCAGTTCGCGCGCGTAAACCAGAGCTTCTCTAAGGGCACTCGGGTTGCGGACGTTCTTAGAACGATAGCTAGTGCCATGGGGCTCGAGCTCGGCAATATTGAAACTGAGGCGGGTCGTATCACGGCGCGGTTTGAGAGCGGCTTTGCTGCTTATGGATCGGCAAGTCAAGCGCTTGACCAGGTGGTTAGGACCATCGGCAAGGAGTGGTCAATCCAGGACGGAGCGCTCCAGATACTAGATCCATATCAGCACTTGAATAACGTTATTCCCGATATCACACCGCAAACCGGTTTAATTGGCTCTCCTGAGATGGGCTCACCACAGAAGAAGGGCGGCCCCGCGCTTGTAAAGTTCAAGGTGCTACTCATGCCGATTAAGCCGGGGGACAGGGTCAAGCTAAAGAGCGAGCGCTATGACGGGCATGTGCGCGTGGTGGCGTGTCAGTACCAAGGAGACACTCACGGCGGCACGTGGGAGACGGAGATATCCGGAGAGGTACTCAAATGACCGATCGCGTCCCAACCTTAGGGGAAGCTATCAACAAAGCGGTAGGGATGGGGATGCGCGATGTCATGACGCTCATCCCCGCGCGCGTAGTCCGGTTTGACGCCAGCCGATGCGAAGCGGATTGCCAGATACTTATAAAGAACGTTACTGAAGGCGAAGAGGGCGAACGTGAGGTGCTGTCTTGGCCCGTGGTGCCGAGCGTACCCGTGCAGTTCCCTGGCGCCGGTGGTTATCGCATGACATGCCCGATACAGGCGGGGCGGAGCGGCACCATCGGATCCCTCATATTCTCCCACCGATCTCTAGACAAGTGGCTGGTAGGCACAGGGCAAGAAGTTGACCCCGAGCTCGACCACGACCACGCGCTAACTGATGCGGTGTTTTTCCCCGGGCTAATGCCGTTTGGCGCGCCGTGGTCTAGCGTGCCAACGGATCACATGAGTATGGGATACGACACAGGACCCCAGGCACACTTTCACACCAGCACAATAGTTTTGGGCGATGAGGCAACGGCGCAGTTTGTGGCTTTATCGAATCTCGTAAATGACGGATTCGATACCATCCTGGCCGCATTCGATGCGCACACACATACCTGCCCAGCGGGCACTTCGGGAGTTCCAACACCGGCGATAGGATCACTCCCAGATACCGCGGCTAGCCAGGTAAAGGCAAAATAGGTTAGGATAACTACGTGGCTATAAGGGATTTCAAAGCTACAGAAGACGGAGAATGGTACATCGAAGATGGTGATTTTAAAACCATCTCCGATGAGGATGCCGTCGGGCAGGGTATCCGCATAAGGGCTCGTACCTTCCTTGGCGAGATCTATTTAGATGAGTCCGTGGGTGTGGATTATATCGATTCAATCCTGATTAAAAACCCCGACCCTCTGGTCGTGCGGGGCTTGCTATCCGAAGCTATCGCGAAGACACCAGATGTCACAAACGTAGTCGGCGCTCAGCTCATTAACGAAGGTGGTAGGCAATACAGCATCGCGTATTCCGTTGATACAGTGTACAGCGACACCTCAATCTCTGAACAGTTTGAGGTGGCGTAATGCCTACTTACGGCGTTAGCCCTACGGGATTTTTCGGGAAACCTCTCAGCGTTATTGATGACGAGGTTGACGCAAGTCTTAGGACTATTCTGGGCGATGCGGCGGGCACTGACGAAGACGGCAAGATCCCGCTTGAGTCTATGGCGGGGCAGCTTAAGGCGCTGATTGTAGATGCGCTTGCTGCGCAGTGGGATTTGCAGGAAGCGGTGCATGCCTGTTTTGATCCCAATAAAGCGGCAGGGGTTTTCCAGGATGCGCTGTGTACGCTTACCGGCACCACTCGCCGGGCTGCGCGCCAATCTGTGGCAACTGGCCTTTGCGTGGGCGACCCAGCAACTACGCTTGACGTGGGGCGGGCTGCCACTGTTGCTGGCACAACGTCGCGTTTCTCGACTGCCACCGGGACAGCCATTGCCACGGGGACTGCGTATACGCCTAGCGGGTCGTATGCCATTGGGGATTGCCGTTATATCGCGGGTCAAGATCGTCACTATCTTTGCGTCGCAACGGGTATAGGCAGCGCGAGCGGGCCGAGTGGTACAAGCACAGAGATTACCGCGGGCACGGCAAAGTTTAGATACATTGGCGAGGGTATCGGCATTGCCAAGATAGGTTTCCTTGCTGATGTAATTGGCGTCGTAGGCGTGGCAACGGGCTCGCTTAATACCATTGCCACTCCAGTAGACGGATGGAATGCTGTCTATAACCCGCGGATTGCCGATACGGGCGCGCTTCAAGAGACCGATTCGGCGCTGAGGATAAGGCGAGATCAAGAGATCGCCGCCGCGGGTAACACCACGGCTGATGCCATTCGAGCAAACATCCTTGCTGTTAACGCTGGGTCTACTGATCCGGCGCACGAGCCGCCCACGTCCTGCACTGTCTTTTACAACGACACCGATGTGATGGACTCCAACGGCGTCCCGCCGCACTCGGTTGAGATACTAGTCTTTGAGGGAACCACCGAAGACATAGCACAGGCTGTTTGGGAATCCGTGGGCGCGGGCACGCGTACCTACGGAACCCGGTCTGATGTCATTGTTGACTCGGAGGGCAATAGCCAGCTGGTTTATTGGTCTCGCCCTACCGAGGTGCCGATCTGGGTTTATGGCACAGGACGCTACGACGCTACGCGGTGGGCGTCTAACTCGCAAACGCTAGTCGCGCAGACCATGCTCTCAGCGCTGCTCACCTATACGCAAGATTGGCCGCCGTCGCGTGATGTACGCATCTCCCCGCTTATGGCGGCTATCATGCGCGGCCCCGCAGGCACTACTGGCGGGCTTGCTATCGTGCCTGCAGATTCTGCTGCGGACCCCGTGCCAGGGCTTTGGGAAGTTGACCCGCTCTATATCAGCACGGCTACTGGCGTAACGGGCACCGCGCAGCTCACGATCGCCGCGCGCGAGATTGCCACGTTTGACTCTGCACGATGTTTCCTCATTGCCTCAACAGAGGATCCATAGTGGCAAACATCGACTATATAGACGATTGGGCGGCGCGTCTTAGGACGCGGCTGTACACACAGTTCCGCGATGCAACTACGTGGCAACAGTGGTGTGACGAGGTACTGGGTCCACAGGTCCAGGCTCTGGAAGATGCCGCTCAAACGATGCTCTCTATCATTGACGTAGCAGCATCAGAGGGGGCGCAGCTGGATGTGATTGGGCGCATTGTCGGGCAGCCTAGGCCTGGCAGTGACGATGAAACTTACCGCACCTATATAGCCGTGCGGATATTGGCTAACAGGTCTGCTGGTACCCCAGAGGAAATTTACTCTATCGTAAGCCCGATACTCGAGGTGCCGCTTGTTTACTTTAACGGCGGTAACAAGGAGTTTGTCATAGATGCAACAGCCGGTTCTGTAACTCCCGCGCTGGCGGAGATAGCGATGTACTTTATTCGCATCGCCAAAGAAGCCGGCGCGAGGGCGATTTTGCATTGGACGACCTATCCGGAAGCCGTGTTCAAGATGGATACCGGGATTGGTGGATTAGATTCTGGTTTAGATTCTGGCGTCTGGAGCATTGCCAAACAGGTATAGTGAAAAATGTTTAGACCAACCAGTTATCCAGAATGGGCCAGCAATGCAACGAATGTTGCTTACCCGACAACCAATGAGCGCGCTGTAGGCTGGGCGGAGAATGAAATACCGCCTAGCTCATATTTTAATTGGCAGCAATCGCTGTACTACAGATGGATCGAATACCTAGACTGGTATAGTCGACTAGAGCCGATTGTTTATGATGATTTTGTCTATCCGAGTGGTCTAAATGCGACCCATCTATATTCTAAATGGTCATTTACAGCCGGTGATATTACTCTAGTTCCAAACAATACCACCGGCTTTGGACATATTACATTGTTACGCTCGGCAAGTGGGCTTAGCTCTTTTGTCGTGGGCGTAAATCCGCGCACTAATGATTTTCGCTTTGAAACAATTTGCGAATCACAGATTATGGGCATATCTGGAGGTGTCCATGTCGGGTTCCCAGATTTCTGTGCCTTCGTCGCGACGTCTGCGTCGGGCACCTGGGGATTCCAGTTTGTCCCGTCGGGGTTTTCGCTTGGTTCATGCACGTCTGTTTCGTTCTCCGGAGTGACAGGAACCTCGGTTGGGGCATTCAGAAAGTTCGCGGTAGAGCGCCAAGGCGCAACGATGAATATTGAAATAAATGGAAATATTGTGCGCTCTATGCCTGGAGTTGCATTTGGTGAATCCGGGGTAAACACGGATTGCGGCGCGCGGGTAAATGCAAGATCTACCAATATTGTAAGTGTAATAATGGATAAAATCAGCCTTCATATAAAACGGAACCCGATGTAAATGGCCCTTTTAGTCTCATCGTTTACCATTGCTCGCGGGTCTGCCCAGGCGCTAGAGATTGCCCAGGGAGAAGATCGTCAATACCGTTTAGCGTTTCAGGAAGATGGGTCGCCAATTGATTTCACCGGCGCTCAGGCTATCAAGCTAGCGGTAAAGCATCGGTCCTCAGGCATAGAGGTATTCACACGGCTCTCTCACGGCTACCATGGTGGGGCAACTGGCGGGACGCCGCTGTTTAACGTCTTTGCAGCCGACAACGCCGATCTGGCCGATGGTCCATACGATGTGGATGTGCAATGGACCGATGCGACGGGACTTTCGTATCAGCTGCTTGCGCTTTCCACGTTCCAAGTACTAAGGGGCGTAGGTACCACGGATGATGACCTCACGACTCCGCCGGCTATCCCAGTTGTGTACGGCATCAACTGGCAAACCGGGATGTGGACGGCGCAATCCGGGGGCTATCAGATAAATGATGGCGTACAGGCTTATGATGGGAGTCTTGGCGCAACCGCCATTAGCACTCTCAGGGCTATTATTGCTGGGGTTACTTATTACCCTATTGGACCCACCTTTGCCGTAAACACCGGGTGGCAGTATATCGGGCAGCATGGGCAAGGAGTATCAGGCGCGGGCGGGGGAGCAGGCGTAACTGGCCCGGCCGGAGCTACGGGTCCTACGGGTCCCGCTGGTCCCGAGGGAGCAACAGGTCCAACAGGTCCCGCAGGTGCCACGGGACCCACCGGGCCGGCTGGCCCACAAGGCGCCACAGGTCCCACGGGACCCGCGGGGGCGCAAGGGGCTACGGGTCCCACCGGCCCCATGGGTCCGATGCCAGACCCGTCTGGACAAACCGGAAATTATCTACAAACCGACGGCGTCACGGCGCAATGGACCGGGCTTGATTATCTATGGCTCGGTGGCGGCACCATGCGCGGCATCATCGACGGTGGCGGTGTTACGTGTCTACAGTTTAACAGCGGCGTAACCAATAGCGCGTCAGGTGTGCAGTTCGCTTTTATGGCGGATGCCGATGCTGACAACACGTCCAATAAGTTTCTCAACTTTGTCGCGAGCACGTTCTCTTACGGGTCTATCCGTCTACACAAAAACGTTGCGGTTAAGGCTGGGTTCCGTCTCGTCGGGCCGAGCTCAGGGAACAGCTTTGTTACAATTGATGAGCAGGGCGGAACCAAGATCGGGTACTCCACAACACAGATCATCATCACGTCTACCAACATTCAGGGCCAGCTCTCTAACACCGTCCGATGGACCTGGGTGGCGAGCGGTGTTCAGTGGGCGAACGACAACTTTCAAAACATCGGCACGGCTAGCGCGCTTACGCGTGCGCTCTATGTGCGCTGGGTAGTTGCCGCGTCTGGCGCAACGCTGGCATCGGCTGGCACTATCACGCCGACCAACCAGATCGTGGCGGTTACGGGCAATACCACCATCGATACCATCGCACTAACCAACTTCCCCACCGGCTTTATCGGGCGCTTTACAATCATCCCAGAGCAGGCAACGCCGTGGTCTACATCGGGAAACATCGCGCGCGCGGGCACTGGTCAAAGCGGGATCCCCGTCACGTTCACCTGGAACGGGGTCAAGTGGTACCCAAGCTACGTCTGAGTCACAACCGTATACAAACCAGTACTATTTAATATCAAATAACCACATTTGTGTTGACGTATGTATATGGGTGTGACGATATGCTCATATGCGTAAAGAAAAGGTCATCCATATCAGGGTGACTAATCCAGTTTACGAGTTAATAGCCACCGCAGCCGAGCAAGACAGACGCAACATCAGCAATTGGATATCGGTGGTAGCGGAGCTCGCCGCGATAGCAAGAGCCAAAGAGAGCGGGCACCAGGATCAAGGGGGCGATGAGCGACCATGAAAACGCTATCGCTCTGCATGATCGTAAAAGACGAACAAGAAAACCTCCCACAGTGCCTTAACTCAGTACGCAAGTACGTAGATGAGATCGTCATTGTAGACACTGGGTCTACCGATAAGACACGCGAGATAGCGGTTAGCTACGGCGCAAACGTCTACCAATTCGACCATACGAGTCACCCAGACGCATTTTTTAAAGACGATGAGGCGACGTGCTCTCAGTTCTTAGCGCCTGGTCCTTACTCCGGAGAGTGGGCACTTGGCGACTTTGGCGCCGCGCGGAACGAGTCCTTTAGCCACGCGACCGGTGATTACACGGTCTGGATAGACGCAGATGACGTGCTAGAGAACGGCGAAGAGCTTAGAAACATTGTCGCTGATATGGATCAGCGCGGTATCGGTATCGGGTTTTTAGCCTATAACTACGCCACCGATCACCTGGGCCGAGTGTTCTATCGCCAATGGCGAGAGCGGGTACTTAAACGCGATACTGCAAAATGGATTAACCCGGTTCATGAGGTACTTATCCCAAATGGACAGGTAGGTCCTGTTTCGCGTTATGAAAAACCGGTTTATATTCATAAGCGTAAGCCCGATCGGAAGAGCATTCCGAATCGCAACTACAAGATACTTTTGCGTCAGGCGTGGCAGCTTAAAAGCGCCAATCCTGACCAGCCGCTAGACCCGCGCATCCTTTTCTACCTTGGGCAAGAGGCGCGCTTTATAGAGCCGCAAAAGGCGGTCGGGTTTTACGAGGAATACTTACAGCACTCGGGATGGCCAGAGGAGCGCGCGGCGGCACATGTTGCCCTAGGCACACTCTTAGAGCTAGGCGTTCTCGGTTTGCCGCCAGCCAAGGCATACGCGCAGGCTGACAGGGAATACGCTGCGGCTGCGGCAGAGGTGCCAGAAAACCCCGATGGGCTGTTCGGTCTCGCCCGCATAGCCTATCTGCGCGGGCGCTTTAATGACTGCATTGGCTACACCGAGCGCGGCATGAAGATCGGGAACACTGATTCTATGCTGGGCGCAAATCCCATGGACCGCGTCTACCGCCCGCACGTCTATTACAACCATGCGCTAGCCAAGGTGGGGCGTGTAGACGAAGCCATCGCCTCGTGCGAGGCGGGGCTAAGGGTAATGCCAGACGATCCTGGTGTGCCTGGCGGCGCGCCCGGCATGCTCAAGCACAACCTGGCCGTCTACCTCAAAGCAAAAGAAGAGGAAAAGAAGAAGACAGAGCCGGCGCTCCCAGATGCGCAAGGCAAGCCCATGGCGCTGTTTGATAAAAACGAAGACGTCAACTCGCCACCTGCGCACAACATCCCGCGCGATGCCCAGGTCATTTGGGCAATGCAGCTTTGGAAGCAGGTCATGGCGTCAGGTGACTACGCCAAGGCGCAAAGGCTCCTTGAATCGTTGCCGTCTACTATCACTGCCGACCCCGTTATTGACCGGATGTTCGCGGCTACCAAGCACAAGGCAAACCCAAGAACGGCGCACGAGACAAAGGACATGGTGTTCTATCTCGGCGCTGGGCCTGAGCCGTGGGACCCGAGTACCCCAAACACCAAAGGACTCGGCGGCTCGGAAACGGCATGCATCGAAATGGCGAAAAACCTAGCGAAACTAGGTCACACCGTAACGGTATATGCCGAGGCTACGGGCATCTTTGACGGCGTCAACTATCGGCACCACACAGAGTTTAAGGGCACCGCATGTGATGTGTTCATCGCCTCGCGCGCGCCTTGGGCTATCCAGCAATTCGGCACAGTCGTGGCAAACGTCAAGCTTCTCTGGGTGCATGACATTCATTGCGGTCCGGCATCGCCGAACATGGAGCGCTGGCTGTACCAGTTTGACCGGGTGCTGTGTCTATCTCGGTGGCACAAGGAGTACTTTGCATCGTGCTATCCCACGCTCCATCCAGACCGCATCATTGTCACGCGTAACGGCATTGACCCCGCACGGTTTGCGGCTGAGCTCCCCAAGCAAAACATCCTACCGTTTACCTCGTCTCCAAACCGCGGACTTATAACGCTCCTTGGGCTTATGCCAGCCATTCGCGAGCGGGTCCCAGATGCCGTGGTGCATGGCGCGTATGGTCTAGACACTTGGCTAACGTTTGCTAAGCAGCGTGGCGATGCGGCGGAGCTGGCCGAGATAGACCGCTACCAGCGCACCATCGATGAGGCACAGCGCGCGGGGTTCCTTGTCTGGCACGGCAAGGTGACGCAGAAGAAGATCGCGGAACTCTTTTTATCGGCGAAGATTTGGGCTTACCCAACCGATTTCCCCGAGACGTCATGCATCAGCGCCATGGAGGCAATGGCAGCAGGCGCCGTACCTGTTTGCACAAGGCGCGCGGCACTTGGCGAGACCGTCAAGCATGGCGTGGTTATCGATGACGTGCCGAATGCGGGCCAGTGGTTTGTAGACGAGTGCGTAAGGCTCATGACCCGTGAGTCCGTGCGCGCTCCTATCGCTCAAACCGCGCGCAGGTACGCGTTTGAAAACCTGTCATGGGAAGGGCTCGCCAAGGACTGGAGCCAGATGTTTGGCCAGCTTGCTGGGGCTGTAGCCGAAAACCCGGTCGCACTTTGGAAGGCGGCGGCATGAAGAGCATTGCGGTAATTGGTCAGGGCTTTGTAGGTGGCGCGCTAACCGAGGTGTTTGCAGAGCGTGGCTTTGTGGTGCGCGGATATGATCGGCGCCGAAGCGCTAGCTGCAGGAGCATCACTCATCTCATAAAGGAATGCGGGGAAGATAAAGACTTCCTCGGGGTCTATTTCGTCTGCGTCCCAACGCCAATGAACCCAGACGGTTCGGCTAACCTGTCCATCGTATCTGAGGTGCTTACAGAGCTTTCCGCATCGGCAGGCGAACGCACCGTGGTTATTAAGTCCACTGTCCCGCCTGGGTCCACGCAAAACTGGAATCGCGTCCTTGAGAATCTGCACGTCATCCATAACCCCGAGTTTCTGACCGAGGCTAATGCGCTCGAGGATATGCGCAACCAAAACCGCATTATCTTGGGTGGACCAAGACCGTGGATAAATACGGTTAAGCAGATTTACCGTACCGCATTTCCAAAGGTCCCCATTATCAAGACCTCGTCAACCATGGCGGAGATGGTCAAGTACTTCACCAATGTGCAGCTTGCCGCCCGGGTGGTGCTCTCGTGTGAGATAGCGCAGCTATGTGAGGCGCTAGACAAAGAGGGATACAACATCGACTACGACAAGGTTGTCGAGTACGCGCAGCATGACCCCCGGCTAGGCGGTTCGCACATGAACGTGCCTGGCAAAGACGGTATCGCGGGCGCGCGCGGGCACTGCTTTCCGAAGGACCTAAACGCCCTCATCGCCGTCGCCAAGCAATTCGGCGTAACCCCCACGGTGATGAGGGCTGCTTGGGATAAGAACCTGGAGATAGTCAAAGGTCCTGACAGGGACTGGGAGAAGATGGTGGGACGGGCGGTGGCGGCGTGAGGGTGCTTGTTACAGGAGGGCTCGGGGTTATTGGGTCGTGTATCGTGTCTCATCTGTGGCGTGCTGGTCATGCCAACACCGTCATTGACGCATGTGAAGCGAAGAGAAATATCTGGACACAGTTCCACACTGACGTACCCGATTCCATGGCGTTCATAGCGCGTATCGAGCGCAATCCGGACGCTGTTGCACGGGAGGTGAAGCTTGCTGACGCAGTAATCCACTGCGCCGCCTCTACCGGCATTCCCTACTCGGTTATCAATCCAGACGATGACTGGCAATCAAACGTTGATGCGACTCGCGTACTGCTTGAGGCGCTACGCAAGCACCCAAAACCCACCGCCATCCTCTCCAGCGTCAAGCCCTACCGCGTCCCGTCCGATATCATTGAACGCGGCGGGCTGCGCGAAGACGATGTCCTAGAACCTGACGAACCCTACGCCGCAAGCAAGGCGGCTCAGTCCATGCTGGCGATGGCGTACGCCCGTAGCTATGACCTGCCCATTGTCACCTTTCGCTGCTCTAACCTCTACGGTCCCGCGCCCTGCCACGGTCCCCGGCATGGATGGATGACTTGGTTTGCCATTAGCGCAGCTATCGGCAGACCTATCCAGGTGCAAGGCAGTGGCAACCAGACGCGCGATATGCTGCACGCCGACGACGTTTACACCGCGTGCATGGCAGCGCTCGAGAACGCGGACCGACTCAAGGGGCGGGTGTTTAATCTCGGCGGCGGCGCCAATAACCGCATCTCGGTAATCGAGGCAGCGCAGCTGCTTCATGAACTGACCGGCGTGGAGATTGTCCGCGGCCCCGCGCGCGCGATGGATGACGACCACGTATTTGCCAACTACGGCGCGTTTCTAAAAGAGACCGAGTGGAGACCGCTCGTGGGCGTCAAAGAGGGGCTCATGTCCGTACTCGAGTGGGCGCAGGAACATAGAGAAGACCTCGCCAAGATATACGAGGGAGTCTGATGCTACGCCTTAACCTTGCCTCTGGCACCGATATCAAAGACGGGTGGGTAAACCTTGACGTGGTTCCCAGGTGGCCGCTTGCGTCGCGCGGCTGTGACGTCATCTGGGATGCTCGTACCGATCGCCTGCCCTACGGAGATGACTCAGTTGATGAGTGTTACGCTGGCTATCTCTTCCTGCATTTGTCACCTAATCATCACAAAAGAGTATTGGCTGATATCCGCCGAGTTCTCCGACCGGGTGGGGTTCTCACTGTCGGGGAAGTGGAGATGGATGAAGTCCTCAGGAGATGGATCGCAAACCCCAGAGACGCACGACTGGCTGAACTGATTTGGGGCGAACAGGGAGACGTGCACGGGGAAGACCTTGCCGCGTTTGATAAGCACTGCCATGGCTACACAGAGGAAACCCTACGCGAGTTCTTAGCTAGCGGGGGATTTCACAACGCGCGCCGCATTCAGATTCACAGTAGCGAGGTTTGGTACGAGCTGACCTTGCAGGTCATGAAGGAGCACCATGCCATTTATTAGCCTGATAGTCCCCACCATGCGCGTGGGCGGACTGGATATCTTATTCGATAGCCTCGCCAAGCAGACGTTTAGGGACTTCGAATTAGTCCTGGTAGACGCGTTCTATAAGCAGCGTAAGGACCGCGTGGCAGAAGAGGCACGCGATCGCTTCCTGTGCGTTCATCACGTGGGGCTTGACCCGTCGCCTTTCCCGGTGTGCGCGTTCTCTCTCTACAGTAACGCGGGGATCATCGCCTCTAACGGGGATGTGCTTGCGTTCATGGTGGACTATTCGCATCTACCGCCCGACCTGCTTGCCAAGCATGCCAAGTTTCACAAAGCAGACCCGACCGGGCGCGCGGGCATGATGGGACCGCATCGCTACTTGCATCTAAACGCAGCCGATGGGTTCCCCATCTATGGGCGCGGAGAGATAGACCGATACGAAGCAGACGTGCGATCGGGCGCGCTAGATCAATTCATGTTCTCTAACGGTCGGCATGGCAACGCGCACGGCGCACACTCAGAGCCGCATGAGGCGGACGGTGGCGCTATCGTTCCGCATGACGCAGACCCCAAGCTCCGTCTGCCCCCTGGACGCATCGGTCCTGAGTTCTTTCACGCTAAAAATGAGTCAGTTCGCCGCGAGCGAGTGCTTGAGGTAGACGGCTACGACCTAGAACTAGACGGCGCGCACCTGTATCAGGACACTGACTTCGCCGATCGGCTGACAGTAAAGGCAGGCGTGCAGTGGCTGCTTGATCCAACCGCTATCGTAGACATTGTTAACCCGCGGCATGTGTTCCCATTCGCCAAGCGGCTGCGTCCGCATGAATCCAATAAAGGGATATGGGAAAAAAAGAAAGCTGCCGGGTATCCCGATAAAGAGCGCATTCTTGTAGACCTCAAGGGAAAAGAGAAGTCCGCTCCCGCGCGCGTAGAGATGCCCAAAGCGCCGGAGAAGCTGCGCATTGGGATGATCTATGGCGAGTTTTCTTCCGCCATCCATGGACCGTTTGACCTAGAGGGGCTCTATACACGCACGGGTCTTACTGGTTCGGAGTCATCCTTCTTTAACCTCATGCGCACGCTGGCTGAGCGAGGTCATGAGGTGGTGGCGTTCTGCGATTGCACGCAGGCATATGAGCATCCGTCGGGCGCTACCATTGTGCCCATTAAGACGCTGCCAGCATTCGCCAAGGTGCAGGGCGTAAGCGCAGTCATCGCCTGGAATGAGCCAGACTATCTGGTCTATGCGCCCCCGGGCGTGCCCACCTATTGCGACCAGCAGCTAAATGACTTTGGCTATTGCCGTAACCCCAACTGGCAGAAGCTGGTAACGCGGTGGATAAGCCCAAGTCACAACCATCGGCAGAACGTTATGGCGGGGCTTACGCCATGCGACATCATTCCTAACTCGGTTGACTTAGACCTGTTCGCTGGCGATGCGCCCCAGAGAAACCCAAACCGCGTGGTGTGGTGCAGCTCTCCAGATAGAGGTCTTCACCACCTTCTATCCCTCTGGCCGCTGGTAAAGCGGCGAAAGCCCGAGGCAGAGCTACGCATCTTTTACCGCCTTGCCGATTGGCTTGCGCGCTGCGGCTCAATGGAAGATGAGGCGGGCAGACGCGCGCGCTATATCGAGGCAGCGCTACCGCGTCTTAATGGCTATGGCGTAACCGTCTATGACGTAGTGCCTAACGCGCAGATGGCAAAGGAACTCAGGTCGGCGCAGGCGCTTGCGTATACGTGCGACCCTATCCGATACACCGAAGGGTTTGGCTGTTCGGTCTTAGACGCTGCCGCGGGCGGCTGTCTGCCTATCATCAGCGATGCTGATGCGCTGCCAAGCGTTCATGGCGATGCGGCCGTGGGCATAGCCGGTCCACCGGGTGAGGCGCGTGATTCATGGGTGGAGGCAATTTGCGCGGTCCTTGAAGGGCGCTTTGACGCGGCAGCCAAAGATCGCATGCGGGCGCATGCACAGAAGCACTCGCGACATGCGGTAGCCATGCAATGGGAAAAGATGCTTTTGGAGGATGCCTATGCTCGACGTGGTGCAAGTCAGGTCCAAAGCTTTCAGGGGTCGCACGTTTCACTTCGCTGAGGTGCGCGGCACCCCAGCAGACCACGCCAGCTGGTGGAGCTTTGACGATGAACAGGAGCTGCGTGATAGGTGGTGGAACCCCCAGCCAGGCGAGACAGTGCTAGACATCGGCGCCGCCTTTGGCAGCTATGCGCTCCCCGCGCTAGCGTTAGGCGCACGCGTGGTGTGCTTCTCCCCGGCAGACTTTGACACTGAGCTACTCGAAAAGAACCTCAGCTTAAACCCCGACATGGAGCGGCGATGTCTGGTAGTGCGCGCGGGCCTGTATTCACGTGCTGGGTTTTTTGACCCAGACCACTGCACGTTTATCGACCTGGACGCGGAGAAGCTATCTCAGACGCCGGAGCTCTACGGAATGATCGGCAACCGTGACGACGGCGGGCAGGGTTTTCCTAAGGGGCAAAAGCTTCCGGTCATGTCCTTGGATGCGTTTTTAGAACATAGCCCAGGGATAGAGCGCATCGACTGGATGAAGCTTGACGTAGAGGGCGCGGAACTCGAGGTGCTTAAAGGCGCTGAGAAGTGCCTGCGCACTGACATGCCCAAGGTGCTTGTGGAAAACCACAACTTTCACGACCCGCAAATGGAAGCCAAGGTGCGCGACTTCTTGATCGGGCTCGGTATTGGCTATGTGTGTGATGGTCCATATCCGCACTGTGCAGTTTCGCACTCCTTCTTTGAGGTGAAAAAGTGACCAGCAACATTCAATACACGGGGGCGGTAGAAGAGGAGAAGTATCCGAAGGACCCAGCCGTACCGCTCGGTCTCAAGTTTATCGAT
>JACCDR012097525.1_pt1 | contig 16918 bp, 26 predicted proteins | sample 7446431 | NCBI WGS metagenome assembly JACCDR01 (sample SAMN15323443, study PRJNA562643) | freshwater metagenome | isolation source: river surface water | place: USA:Blue River Watershed | collected 2017-08-17 | reverse complement strand
GTGGCGGTAGGGACGCACCTAATATTGGTCCTGTAGATCCTACCGGCCACAGAGAAAGAGATTTAAAGTACCAAGCTAGGCGTACTGCTCTTTTGCGTAGGTTAAAGGCAGCGCAGAGTGGTAACTACGGAAGTGCAGACATGGGAAGGATTATTTAATGCGGCAAACTGAAGGTCTTTACGCTCCTAAGCCATCTGTAAAGAAGCCTGCTGCCCGTACAGGTATCTCTAAGGGTATTAATAGTAATAGTACTCGTCGTTCAACGTCTTCTCGTAGTTCGTCTTCGCGTAATTCTGGAGGATCTTCTCGGAGCAGTGGAGGAAGTAAAAGGAGTAGTGGCGGCAGTAGTGGTCGTAGTACTCCTGTTAAGACTTCAACTCCTAAGCCTCCTGTAGTTCCTTCTCTTGCTAGTTATTTAGGTACTGATTCTGTTTATCAGCAGGCTGTAAGTGGTGGAAAAAGAGGTCTTGCTGATTTTATTAGTGAATTAGGTCGTCGTAAAGGCGAAGCTACTACACAGTATAATCAGACTCTTTCAAGTATGGAACGTGACAGGACTACTCAGTTAGACGCACTTAGGCAAGAGTTTGCTTCTCGTGGACTTATTAATTCGGGTCTTTTTGGTGAAGAGCAGGGTAAGTTTCAACAGCAGTTTACTGATCAAATTAATGCTTTAGGTCAACAGCAAACCGGTTTACTTAACGATATTTTGGCACAGGAAAAGAACTATCGTCGAGAAAATGATTTATCATTAGAACAAGCAAAGCAGGAAGCTCTCCAGCGCAGGGCTGCCAGATACAATCTTACTTAGGAGGTTTAAGTGGGTAGTGTTTTTGGTCCAGGGCTTGATATTATACAAGCGCTAGGTAACCGTTTTGGTAACCCAGCTAACATGCTTCAGCCTGTTGCAGGAAGAGGCAGAAACTTAATTCCTAGTAATCCTGGTGCTCATATTGCTAGTTTAGCTCGTGATTTAGCAGGACAAGCCAATCAGCAACAACAGCAACGACCTCAAGTTGATCCGTTACAAGAATTATATGCCCAATTAGTAACTCAGCTTCAAGCTCCTGTGTCGATGCCTACGGGTATTGATACTAATAATTTAATGCAGCAAGTTAAAAACGCCATTAATCCAATTTATGATCAGAGAATTCAAGCTGCACAACAGAACACGGATAAGGGTACTGCTCAGGTTAAAGATATGTATCGTGCGCTATCTAACGATTATGAGCGTTTAGCACCTCAGCAAATTGAACAGGCAGCAGCAGCGCAGCAAGAAGTAGAACAGTTATATGGACAGCTTCGTAGTAACATTACTGGAAACTATGCACGAGTTTCTGAAGAACAGGGTGACCTGTTTAAGCAACTAGGTATTGAAGATGCTCTGCCTACTGTCTTAGATAAACAAGATAATGCAGTTAATGAAGCCGCCACAGCAGCGTCAGAGTTAGAGACTCAGAATAAACAGCGTTATATGGATATGGGACAAGCTGACGCTACTTATTATCGTGAGGGTTCTCCTATTGCTACAATGACAGGTAATGAGATTTCGACAAATATGCTGGATCAACTAAGTCAGTATATTAATCAAGCTAATGCTGAGCGTTCTGCTGGAATTCAAAGTGGTTATTTAGATCAGCTAGGACAGGCTCAAAGTCAATTAGCACAGCAGCAGCAGTTAGCTCAAAGTGAAGCCGGCCGTAGGCAAGAGATGTTATTTCAAATGCTTCAAAGTCAAATGAATGCGCGAGGTCAGCAGCAACAGGCTCCCACAGTTGATTCATTTATGGCAGGATTACCTCCTGAAATGCAACAGTCTGTGGCGGGTGCTTTTACTAGATTACAGAGAAGTCCTGAAGCTGTTTATGGTAAAGTAGAAGATAAGCGTAATCCTGTTCCTGGTACTTTTGTTGAGACGACTCCTCAGTGGTTTATGGCACAGGCTGATGAAATGCTTAATAGGGGTGAAATTGATCCCACTACTTATCAGGCACTTCAGATGTACATGCAGTTATATTATGGGAACACCAAATAATGGTTGACCAGAAGTTGACAGACCTGCTCGCAAACTTAGTAAAGACTAATGCAGCTAATCAGTCTCTACCTAGTATGCAGCAGGTCTCTGGTTTATCTAAAGCTATTTTAGGTAGCCTTCCTGTACAAAATCCTTATAAATCTAATGATGAATTAAATGCTAAAGATCCTCGTGGACCTTCTGTAGTTAACCGTGTGCTTGATATTATGTCTCGGCCTTTATACGCTGTGGCGACCCCTATTAAAGAAGAATTAGAAGAAGCTGTTCCTAAATTAAGAGAAGGAGACTTCGGCGGGGCACTGGCGGGTTCTGCCGATCTTCTGAGTCCTATTACACAATTAGATCATATGTGGGAAGGTCTTTCTGGTAAGGAAAAGACTACTGGTCAAGATCTCCTCAAAGCCTCAACGTTAGATCAGAAATTACCTGGTGTTGCCAATGCTGCTATCGGTTTAGGTATTGATGTTGGACTTGATCCTCTAACTTATGTTGGAGGAGTTGGTTTAGCGTCAAAATTAGGTAGAGGTGCAAAAGCTAGTACTGAAGCATTAAGTGCTGTAGAAAAAGGAACAGCTGAAACATCACAAGGTATTGCAGAAGCAGTATCTAGAAGAGCAGCACAGCAAGCTAGTGATTTAGATATTATTGTTCCTAAGCGTGGAGCGCCTGCCCCTAAACCTGGAGATCCTCCTAGATTATTTCAAGCAGGACCAGGACCTTCAAATGATGTTTTAAATAAAACAGTAAACCCTCTGAGAAGCCCTGAGAGCATCCCAGGGGGTCAAGGGGCACTAGGAGAGCTGGGAGAGGCTTCTAGGCTGCCAGGGACAGGCTCACAGGCTGCACGGATGGGTCCTGAGGCTGAAGAATGGCACCGTCGGTACGCAGAGGGATTCCCGCTTGACGATTTAGCAAAACAGAAATTTAAAGAAAAAGAGATTAACGATTTACTTGGAAAAAAGAAAGTTCCTCTAGAATTACCTCCTGGACCAGTAGATCAGCTAGCAAAACTTAGAGAAATTAATAGTCAGATTTCAGCTACAAAGAGTCCCATTGCAAAGAATATTTTGAGAAAAGAAGCTGAAAAGATTCAGGCAGGAATTAAGCCTGCTGACATTTTAGGTGAAGCTAGGGTTACTCCTCCTCCTTTCCCTGACATTAATCTTAGTACTCGCTGGGTAGATGCAGCGATGGATGTTGCTGATTCTTTCTTAAAGAGAAACAGACTGAAGAACATTAATCATGTTGGCCAGACTAATCTTTACAACTCTATTCTTCGTGCAGCTAGCAAAGTACGTAAAGATCGAAGGCACCATGCAGTTTTTCAGATGTTGCGTATTGCTGAACAAGTTGTTTTAGATGCTGGTAGGCACCTTACTGATGCTGAAGGTATTAGCGTGCGTTTAAGTGATATTGCTAATATCTCTGGTGGATCTAAAATGCTTACTACTAGATTAGTTGATGATTTCCGTAAGGCTCGACCTTCTCAGCAAATTGAAGATTTGAAGACGTTTACTACGCCACAGGTAGCTAGTGAAGTATTAGATCCTGTAGTTAAAACTGGTGCTGATATTGCAGAAGTTGTTAAAGACTTACCTCCAAGTCAAACTGTAATGATCGGTTCTGAAATCTCTAAGGAGTTAAGAAAAATTGCAGAAGCTGCTGGTGCAAGTTCGAGAGAAGCAAAAACTGCTAAAACTTTCGTCGATGATCTTTTTAATCCCACGCGTGATAAACTATATAATCCGACTACAAATGAAGCACGCATTCTTGTCCGTAGTGTTGCAACCGGTGACCTTGACCCTTCTGTACTTTCTAAAATTACAGATGAGACGTATAAAGCGCTCGGCGCTAATCCGAAGGTTTTAGGTAGACAAGTAGAGCAGAGTATGGTTGTTGAAGGTATTATGTCTAAGTTCGCCACTTGGTGGGGAGCTAAAGACCTAAAGCCCTTCAGTCGGGAATATATTGATACAGCACGAAATGTTGCCTCTGCTTTTGCTGAAACTATGACTCCATTAGTTAGACACACTACTCCTACTGCAAGGCAAAAAGCATGGTCTGTGGCGACTGGTAAGATGTCAGCTTCAGATCCTAAAGAACAGCAATTAGCAGACCAATTTAAATACTTAGTTCAGCGTTTGATGGGTACTCACGGAATTACTGATAATGCAGAAGCTGTAGTTTTAAGATCCGCCACAGTGATGAAAGAGCTAAATGATGAGCTTCCTAAGACTATGCAATTTGTTAATGGAGCCTTTACAGACGACTTAGGTAATATTGTCAACTATGGTGATGGACAGTGGATGCATTCGTGGAAAGAATGGAAGACTAAAGAACCCGCTGAAACTCTTTATCAATTAACTAGAGCTATGCAGATGGTAACCCGTAAAAATGCAATGTGGGATGACGCAGCTTCTCGTTGGGGCATGCCAGTAAGAAATGCAGAATTCCAACATAAAACGGCCGGCATTCCTAGGCTCGTTGGAACCTATTTCCCTAAGCAAATTGCAGATCAGTTAACTAGTTTACAGGCTCAATTAAACAGGGATATCTTCAAGACTCCGCATAAGTCTATTGCTCTCTTTGATAAAGTACAGAGGATGTGGAAAACTGGTGTTACTATCTATTCCCCAAGTCATCACATTAGAAACCTCAACGGTGATATTTATCTTGCTGCTCTTGATGGTGTTATTAGCCCTCGTCCTTATAGCATTGCTACCAAAGTATTACATGCGTACCCGACGCGGTACAAAGATCTTGAGTCTGTCTTTAACATTATGGACCCTGGTTTACGTGAGTCTGCTTTACGTTCTCGTCCAGGCAATGTAGTATTAACAACTAAGCGCGGAGAAAAAGTAACAGCTGAACAGCTTTATCGTGCAGCTGAAAGTCAGGGTATTTTTACTAGAGCACAGCAACTTGAGGATTTAGCAGGTAATGAAGCATTCGGAACTTTCGGAGCTAAATTTCAGCCGTTCGGTGGCAGAGTTTATGGTGCAGCTACAAAGGTTTCGGAACTTAGAGATCACTGGGTTAGGCTTGCGCACTTCGCGGATGTCGTCTCAAAGTCGCGTCAGCCATTACGAGTGGCTATTGAACAAGCAGGAAGAAGAGTTAAAAAGTTTCATCCTGACGGCACAGATCTTACAGGATTCGAGCAAAATTTTCTTAGGCGCATTATACCGTTCTATTCATGGATGCGAAAGGCTACACCGTTAGTTTTTGAAGGGGCTATTATGCGGCCTCATATTACTTTAGCGTTCCCTAAAGCCATGGCAAATATGCAAGCTGTTACAGGTATTGAATCTGAAGGTCCTGGAGATCCCTTCCCTATGGATCAAATGTTCCCTGATTGGATTCGTGAAAAAGGTGTCGGACCTATACTACAGCCAGGGTCAGGACTTGGAAGAGACGAAAACTGGCGAGGAGAATCTCCGGGGTATACTGTCGTTAACCCTACTAATCCCTTCATGGACCAAGTCATCCAAGCAGGTAATCCAGCAAAGACATTACTTTCTTCACTCACACCAGCTGCCAGAATTCCTATTGAACTTCTTACGGGACAAAACAGTCTTGGAATTCCGTTGGAAAATGTTGAAGGCGGCGTCGGAGGACACTTAGCGCAACAAATTCCCGCTGTGGGTATTGGTTCTCGCTTAACAGGTATGACAAGAGATAATGAAGAGTGGAATCCAGAACAGCTAATTAACTGGCTAACTGCTGCTGGTATCACTGGAACAGGACCTTATCAGCAACAAGCACAAACTGAACTACAGCAATTAGTTGCTGATATTGCTAAGAAGAATCGAGGTGATTATCGTTGACTCTCCTTGATGATATTATGGAAATGCAAGGCAAAGAGCAAGCCCAACCTGTGGCGCAGAGTAGTTGGATTAAAGATTTAATTGATACAAGATACTCGCCACAGGAAGAACGAGAAATTAGAAAGCCTATTGGCTTTAGTTTTAATAGAGAACCTTTTGACCCCAGTTCTTACTATAATCAACTTAATACGCAGAAGAACATCAATGTAGCTGGTACTAATGTAGTCAAACAGTTGATGGCTAACAAAGCAGAGAAGGAAGCAAAGGCAGCTTTTGAACAGAATCAACGAGATATGGAAAGCCGCCTTAGTGGCGTAAACGCTAATTTTACTTATGACGGTCCTACTGGTGGTTCTCATAACTATAAATTAAAAGGTGTAACCTCAACGACATCTAAAGCCGCTAATTATTGGGGTGGCAAGTATGGCATTAAAGATGTAGGCGGTTACAGAGAGCACGGATCTGTTCCTGGATCAGATCATCCTAAAGGTAAAGCTCTAGACTTTATGACTTATAAGGATAAGAAGAAAGGAACAGCACTAGCAAACGATATTGTTAAAAACTATAAAGCATGGCAAGTTAAGTACGTAATCTGGAATAAGCACATCTGGAGTCCGGGTAGGGGTTGGAGGAAGTATTCTGGTCCTTCTCCGCATACAGATCACGTACATGTTTCATTCCTGAAATAGGAGTAGTTTATGGAATACGGTGGTTCGTACCGTAAGCTTTATGTTGCCTCGGCTATTACGGCAACGCCAGCAGTATTTACTCAAAGTGATGATAGCTCTCCCCGTCGTGGGGGACACTTCATTATTGATGTAACGGCTGGTTCTACTCTCTCGATTACTCCTACTATTGATGCTTTCGATCCTGCCTCTGGTAAGTGGTACAATATGCTTACTGGTGTTGCTATTACCGCTACAGGTACCACAGTTCTTAGAATTTATCCTGGAATTACGCCCGCCGCTAATGTTGCAGTTTCAGATGTTTTGCCTCCCGTGTGGCGATTAGTAATGACACATGGAAATGCAAATGCTGCCACTTACACCGTCGGTGCGAGATTACTGGATTAAAGGTGCGTGGCTACGACAAAGAAAGACGAGAAGGCAAAAAGCTGGCTTCTGCTAGCGTTCGGTCTGGCAGGCATAGCTTACCAACAATATACCGGAGAAACGGATTGGGTACTGTTGCTTATTTTTACTTCAATGACTGGCGCGCCTATGGTTACTACTGTGATATCCCTACTAAGGAACTCCTCCACTACCTTACAATCATCGCTGTCTCAGCGTCCGGATTTGGAACAGGGCTCGGAATCCTCCTCTATAAATTCTTCGGAGAGTGATGATGGGGGATGACAAGATAATATTGATGGTAAAACGAAGAACAGTAGTTGCAGTAATTACTGCTTTTGTAGTAATGTTTATCTTACAGCTTGCATTGTTTCAGTACAGTAATTATGTAGACAGAGGCAGTAATCAAAAGTTATGTAGGATAATAGTTTTAAGTGACGAAGCATATAAAGCACTGCCTCCGCCATCCGCTACAGGTAAGGAGCTGGCCGAAGCATTCCACGATTTACGAACAGATCCTAAGTACGGCTGCAAATAAAAAGCCCCCATGACCTACAATAGGTCATGGGGGCTTTTTCTATTCTATCTTAATGTAGCAGTAGGAGAAGGAGTGTGCTGGAACCCACCGCGTTTTTCCGGAATCCTTATACAGGATTTGAATCTTTTTCAGATAGGGATCTCTGTCGTTAATATAGATATATGCTTTGGATTTACGATGCATGTAGAGGGTGGTTGGTGTGTTAGGATCGTTATAGCGGAATTTTTTCTCAAAATCTTCAGTAGTGAACCAGCCTTTAATCTGAGACACATCGTACAGAAATAGTACTTTGTCGTTAATTACTTTGTCTACAGTACCAGTCGTAAGTGTCTTTCTGTTTGTATAATGTCCTCCAATTTTAATCTCCATCAGATAACATCTCCACAAGTTTCTCTGCTGGAATTCTTCCCGTTCTAACTGCCCAGTACATAAAATGTACGTGAGCATCTAATGCGTGATTCATCATATTACTTCTGGGAAGAGGTGACTTACCAATCCATTTATAGCCAGTAGATTTAACGTTGGGCATCTGCTTAATAAGAGAAATTCTATTACGCGCTGCCCAACCTTCGATACGTCCCATTACACGAAGAGTTTCAATATCAGAACCTTCATGCGAGTACTTCACAGGACGTACTCTGTAGTTCTCCATAATACAGAATTCGATATTCTGGAATAGACGCAAGAATGCAACAATATCTTTCTCATGCAACGTAAGCATGAACTGTGGTTTATAGTCCGTATCATAGCCACAGATGCCATTACCCTTACCAGGGTCGATTGCAATGTACGTAATTAACTTTCCTGTGTCCTCTTCTAGTGCCAAAAGAATATTTTTAGTTTCTTCAAGATTTAAATATCCTGCTGTCGTATACATTAGGCAACCTTCTTAACTCTGTGTTGACAATCACAATGAGTGCCACCCTTACAACGTCTGTGCCAGTTATTTTTCACCACTGTATGTATAGGACTAGTGTTCGGTAAGTCGGCTGCTTTTTTGCAGTGATCACAAATCATTACTTTTGATCATCTCTATCCTGGAGAAGCTTACGGGTTAGTCCGTTAAGTATGATTAAACTGAGAATGAATCTTTGTAACGACTCACTATCATATTTAGACATTCTATCATTGAACCTCTGACTATACACTGCCAATGACGTACTGTCATTTTTATCTTCTTCTAAAAAATCAACTGTATCAATAACGTACTGCTTGAATTCTTCTGCTTTCTTACCCATTATTTTTCTCCTTCAGAATTATCAGCAGTATGAATAATCTTCAATAGCTGGTCTTCTACTTCGTCTGCTATACGGGAAGATACTCTACTAATTAATAGGATTTTATCATCCTTGTACAGCTTGAAAACCTTACCGTTTTCATCGTACTCAATAGTTAGTTTCACTTTGCTCCTTCTACAACCATGTCCACTTCGAACTTCACTCCCATCTCATTACTTTCTGGGACAGCCTCCAATGTGTTTTTGATCCTATCAGTATCGAGATTGTCATCTGCTTCAATCGTAATTGAATCATGTACTTGTAAGACAATCGGCTCTCCCCGTAATGCGAGCATACGACGTTTAACAATTTCAAATGCGCCTCCTTGAACTACTGAATTGAATGCTTTATGTGCTTCGTTACGGTGTAGGTGTCGTCGACGGCCAGTCCAGTATTTAATATACCCATCATTTGCTGCCACCTGAGCGGCTCTTTCACTGACACGTTTAAAACCTGGCCATGTGCCATGATACTCTTCGTAAAGGGCTTCGGCTTCATATTGCGGCACTTTAAGAATAAGCCCGATTTTCGATTTACCCGCACCATAGAGTGTCGCATAAACAAAGGTTTTGATTTGATGTCTAGGACGACCTAATCGTTCTGACATCTCAGTGAAAATATCCGCACCTGAATTGAAGACTTCCAGTAATTCTGTTTCTTGTGCATAAGCAGCTGCTAACCTAAATTCAACTTGTTTGAAGTCAAATGTTCTAAGTTTTAAATCGCCACAGGAAGACCCTTTGCCTCCATAGAATTCTCTCCACAATTCAATTGGACGAGTAATGAAGGATTTCTTGACATCCCCGTTCCACGGCTTAACACTTTCTCGTGGAATCTGTTGGAGGTTCGGTTTCTCGCAAGAAAGGCGACCTGTTCTCGTCCCATGTACTTTATAGTTCGGATGTAGAATCTCATTCTCATCCATCAAATCGAGATAGGCTTGGAAGTTGGAAGAAACTGTTTTCTGCCAACCTCTGTAAGTCAGTACTTTCTGCGCTGTAGTATCACCTGTGGCGTCGAGGTGTAATTCATACTCTTCTAGAGCTTCCTTATCAAATGAAGGTTGACCTCCGGGTGTTCTTTTAACCACAGGTAAACCGAGATCATCAATAAGATATTTTCCGATTTGCTGGGGACTACCAGGATTCCATCCCAGTTCCCCTTGAATCTGATTAAGTATTTTGGTTCCTTCAATCGCCTTTTTCCTAGAAAACTCCGTATCGATTTTAATACCACGTTCTTTAATCCTTGCCATTAGTCGGATGAAGTCTGACTCAGTTTCCCATAGCGTACCCAATTAAAAAGGCACCTTCGTTCTCACAGTATCCTTGTTTAATACTTCAAGAGGAACAGATTTATGTTCAATAGGAGGATGGTGATGGAGTCTGTTGAAATCTTTTTCCATAACTGAATGAGGATGAGAATGCCAAACTAACTCATCAGTACCCATTACATAATGGTAATGCTTTTCTTCTCCTGTGCATTCACTCACGAGGATACCGCCTATCACTAATATCTAGACTAGGATCAATCTTAGCTATAGGCTTATCTTCAAAGGGGTCTTTACCTACACAACCAAACCAGTGATGTTCCCCTTCAACATATCCGTGAGGACAAGTATTAGGTGGTTCATACTCAGCCCAAGGTTCTTCAAAATCACTCATTATCCCTCGTAATGCTCCCTAAAATCAGCTAGATCCTTACTTGCTTGATATGATTCTATAGCGTGTTCAGCTGCTTCGTTGTTAACTTCTTCAAGCTTTTTAATCAACCATTCAACGTCATAGTAGCCAATAGTAAACCGATTACCTGTTTCCCTGTGATTTTTAAGCATTTCTTTTAACATCTTAAGTTTTTGCTCTTCATCTTTACTTAGCATCAGTCAGACTCTCCATGTTGAGGATTTGATAAGCAACGTCAAACTTGCGCATACGCTTATTCATAGCCGTTTGCACTATGAATTGGTGTGCCTTATGCTCGCTAATATGCATTTCCTTCATCAGCCTTTCTTTCGCTAGCTCCATAATTTTGCTGTATGCATTCTTAGTTTTCATTATAAGCCCTTAAATCTAGAATCACTAAGCTCGAAATAGCATCGATTGATCAGTTTAGATACTTCACTAATAAGATAGATACTACCTAGGCTTAGAATAAGCATACAAAACGCAGCAAGGTAGTAGGTAGTAAGACCGAAGCAAAGAGACCAGAAAATACAATAGGTTAGTAATAGGTATAGACATACTTTGAGGAATATACAGATTCTTAGATATATTGTATACCTTCTTTTAACATACTGCGCATGTGTTTTCCTCATTACTTACCTTTCTTCTTTAGAAATGGTCGCCCTTTGTGTGGCATTGTACATTCGATTAAAATTCCTAAACTAGTATTAGACTTTCTCAAATTAATGCAGGCTTCTTTTTCAATAGCGCCACAGGTCTCACAGTCGCCGAAAACATCCCAAAGTGCTGATTCGTATTCTGACATTTAATCCTTCTTATTTAGCCAGAGATCATTCTTCTGTGGCATAACAATACCCCTAATGCCTCCTCGGGGATCTTTTACGTCTCCCTCATATCTAGGAATAAAATGAAAGTGAACATGTGAGATAGTCTGCCCCGCCAATTTACCTTCATTAACACCGAAATTAAAATCAGTTACTTTAATACGTTGAGAATACAATGATGCAAAATATCGAACACTAGCCCACATTGCACCTGTTACCTGAAGCACAGAAACGTAATGATTCTTAGGTATAATGAGTGCATGTCCGGGAGAGACGGGAAATGCATCAAGCACCATCTTAACATGTACATTTTCATACAGTACAATATTGGTATCCCAAGCTGTACAACATTCATGAATTACCATTCTAATCCTTTTTTAGTATTGAACCGTTGTGCGCCTCTCAGCCATTTGACCCTACCTAGGACACCCAAGGCACGGTGATCATGGCTGAGAGGCTTGTACGGAGGGCCGTCTGAGGGGCCGGACAGACCCCGATGGTGCCGGAAACGCTGATTTAGCCGAATATAGATTTAATTAAATTACAATTCTCGAGTTTCTTTCCTTGCAGCAAGAATAAACTCTTTATCACTAGCATTGGGTATACTGATAATATGTTGCCTAGCTGACCGTTGAACGATAATACCTCTATCAACATGGTTACTTATTTCAGGAGCAGTTCTCTGTACAGAAACGCTCCAACCTGCCTCAGTGACTGGTATTGCAATCTCTAAAACAAGAACTTCATACTTCATTTTGGTTCGCCCTTACAACGCTTTGAAGCCAGCAACTTACTATAAGGCATTTCACAGTAATAACAACCAGGACCGTTAACATTCATAAAGTTATCTTTGTCTAGAATAGTTTCGCCTTCTGTTCCAGGATTCCATTTGTACGCTACAAGGATTACCCAAAAATGCTCTCCAGAACGTTTATCATATGGTGGAAACTCTTTTTCTTCCTGTGGTGCTTTCCATGAATGCCCTGTACTGTACACATGGCCCATAGGCATTTAAACTCCAGATGGTTTGTTTTTGTCAAGAAGTTTCTGAACGCTATTAGGAGACCATACTTCTTTACGAATAAGAAAACTAGTCACAAGTGGAAGGACAGCAGCTATGATAACAAAAACTGCATTCAAAGTCTCTGAATCAATACCAGGGATGTACCTAAGAATCAAATAAGAAACTGCGGCAACTGTACCTGTGGAAACACCTAAAGCAACAGCAGGTTCTTTAGACTTATTGTTAGGTACAACATACGTCATTACTTATCCTTAATCTTAGTAAGGCCGAACAGCTGAACCCAAACACCTAAATCTACAGTTTTGCCATCAGTACCTTTTGCAAGTTTCTTGACAGCAGCCGCAGTTTTAGCTCCGTAATCTCCATCTACAGTAAGTCCAGCACCTGTAGTCAAGTTAAGCAGTGCCTGCAAACGATAAACGCTGTTGTAGCCGTCAAAGTCGGCATCGCTATTACCGTACTTCAAAACAGGAGCAGTCCACTGTTCGAGTGGTGGAGTTTGCGGATACACGAGACCTCCCAAATTCCAAGGACTTGCATCGTTTTCATGCTTGTCATTTACTGACAAATGTACATGATCTGTATGGCTACTTGTGCCATGATAGTCACGCCACACCCAGGGCTTGACTGTAGACGAAATAATACGTCGATACCAAATGATGTAATTAATACGGTGATCCCTATTACGAATTAGTGTATTAACAAACTCATTAGCTTTTTCTTTAGTAAAGGACTTACCGAGCATATAATCAGATCCGTCTACCGAACCATCGGGTTCAGGAGCGTGATCTGTTGTAGGCCAAGTAGCTACATGTCCTCCACCAGCGAGAACACCAATAACGATTCCCGGATACTTAACCTTCATCTGAGAGTTAAGTTTGGCCATACCCTTGTCGGGATACCAATTTGGCATAGTTATTTTCCTTTCTTAACCATTTCTCACTGCCGTCAAGACTGTCTCGTTCCTCCAAGTAAGATACGCCAAGTTCATGGATATCTCTTTCTCTATCGCCCAAGGGAATAAGGCGGATACCCCATACGTGATTCCCTTCATGTTGATTTATGTTACCTGCAATATCCCCTTGCACACGATGCTTACCCGGACCCAACTCCATACTAGATATGCCATCCCTTTGTAGTTGTAATCTTTACTCTGTGCTTTCTGCGAGCATTAGTGGGACTACGATGCAACCCTATAGTTTTATGCTGCCTAGCCCTGCTGTAAAACAGCCATATAAACCAGCCGACAATAAGCGAGAATATAGCTATCAAAAACTCAGTCATTAGAGACTCCAAATAGGACCGAACTGCTCTTCGTACTTTTTCTTTAATGCCAGAAAGAGTTCCATGGTAATTTGAGCATCCATAGTAGCATAATCGCTCATAAGTATGTAAGGTACGTATTCCCAACCCATCGTGTCAATAATAGATTGCATTAGTGGGTCTTTTACCTTGCCTTCACCGCCACAGTGGACTTTATGCATGTAATCAAGACCCTTGCTCATGACATTCTCATCTACCATATGACCCATAATCATGGTGCAGATAAACGGTAGTTCTTGCATCTTGGTACCTGTGGCGAATTGCTTATCTAAAGCTACGGTATCATGAGCTGCATGATGAAAAACCCGATAAGGTATGCTAAACAGCAAATCCCTAAGATCAGAATAAAGACTAGCGTCGATGTTGACATCTTCTTTATGTCCGAGGGGGAAATACATACTAGTAAGACCAGGATGAGAAAGGCTAATACCCAGAAGATTTGGAGCATAACCTTCCGTATCTACGGCCACATATTTAAAAGCCGAGCATGCCTCCAATTGAGAGAGCATTTCCGCTCTGCTTGGGGGAGTCGGCAACTTGCGACTCGGAGTTACTAGGTCCAATTACAGTTACCTCTCTTTCACCTACTAATTTAAAACCACGATTAGGAGTACGTTCAATATCAAACTCTCTAGATCCCACAGCCATACGTGTTTTAAGTAGTTTAACATTAAGTCTTAAGGCACTGGGTCTCTGAGATAGTAATAATACAGTCTGAGCGTTAGCAGTAATGTATCTAGAACCGAACGAATCATCGAGATCATCTACCTTTCTTTCCTCCATACTCTTTTTACGTAAGTGGTGAATGAAGATATAACCACATTTACGTTCTTTTCTAATATCTTCATTCATAAAAGAATTAAGACGTTTAACATCGTCATCATTCTTTACAGAACCATACATTGACAGACCTAATGAGTCGACTACCACTAGCTCTATCTTATGTAAATCAATAAACTTAAGTAACTCAATCTGTTGGTCTGGAGTGTCTAATGGATAAGCATGTCCGATAGGCCAGATATGAAACCACTCTTGTAGCTCTTGTTGTACTTCTTCAGGAATCTCCATATCTTCAAAGAACTGTTTAAGTTCGTAATGCTGCATTTCAAGAGATACGAACAACGTTTTCTGTCGGTTAGTAATCTTCCAATTCAGAAAGAAATCCTTTCCCAAGGCCAACTCCATACACAATCTTAGACAGAAAGTAGATTTACCAATACCTTCTTTACCTAGAATAACCATAGATCCCGCCACAGGGAGCAAACCTTCTACAGCCCACTTCATTCTAATGTTAGTAGACATGAAGTCATGGAACCTATAGACTTCTGTAGCTTTATCAGGGTCACTTTCGGTGATAGCTAAACGCTTGCTTCTTGCGTATTCAATACATTTAGTTATCTGCCTGTGGCGGTCACCTCTACCTTTAAACTTACCCCATATAGAATCTCTTTCTTCAATTAATACGTAAGCTTCTTCATTGGAACAACCGGCTTCAATGGCATCAAAAGCAACTCTCTGCAATGCTACAGATCTACTACCAATCTGTACATCATCTTTAAATAGAAGATCTAGAGTATCCAGCTTCCATTTGTATTTTGCAAGAACAATGTCTCGTGGAGGTAAAGCCCCAATAGCAACATTGACATTAGTAGCAGAAGAAGGAACGGGAAGAAAAAGAAAATCTTTAATAGAATACTGTCGATCCGTAGCACTAACCAAAGTGACAGGACGGTTCCGCTTGTGGTTCCAAGTATCAACAGGACGGAGAACATTTTGATAATCCCAAACAGATAAGTCAGCTTTATAGTAATAGGCAATACGTTTAGTTAGGTCTTCAACTAGCTTTCGGTTTGTGACGAATTCGTCGAGTTTCCAGTACCAGTGTTCATGTCCGGAACCACTTGATTGAATTTTAAGTGTTGGAACTGGTTGGACATCAGCAGGTATGGTTCCGTCAAACTCTGTCCAAAGAAAATTTGTACCTTTGAATGTTTCTGGTGCAATACGACGCTCGTTAAATAGAGCGGGCGATATATACACGTCATATTTATCATAGCTCTCTAGGTGAGCTTCTAAGCTATCTCTCTCCCTAGGCCATTCAAAGAAATGTTGTTTCCAACCCCTTTCTATCTTACGATCCATAGTAGGAGCATAGACTATTCCTTCTTGGGCTCCGAACAGAGTGTCCAAAAACTCATTAGTCAACTAACCTCCTTACGCTGTTCGTGCCATGACTTTCTTAATTCAATTCCAAACTTCTTTGTTAACTCTTTGTACTCATCCATATGATTGTGTGCAAGACGAGTAACAGCTTTATTATAGACAGGTTGATAAACTCTCTGGTATGCAATAGGATCATCTCGCCAGTTACCTATAAGAAGTTCTTTGCGCTTTTCTCGGTATACTGCTCTTAAGTGAGAAAGAAACTCTTCGCGATACTTCATCTTAAGATGACTACGTGCTCTATTATGACCTGTAGGTGGTTTAATCCTTTTCGGCATTAATTCTCCCAATAGAAGAGGCCCGCCCTATTCGGGTTAGGACGGGCCTCAGAGTAATGCTAGTTAGTCAACAATGTTGACGTAGTTAATGCTCGTACCAGTGTTCTCAGCACCAAAGTTCTTAATAGCCATAATGACCTGAAGACCCATAAGAACAGAAGGGTTCCATTCCGGATCGTTCAAATCATTAATATCAACTCCAAGACCCTTGGAGAAACTACCGTTGCCACAGAGGGTCCGCTTGAGATTAGTCATGCGGTTACGAAGAGTCTTCTTCTCTTCACCGCTAAGCTCTTCGAACATTTCCTGAGTCATGGCAGAGTCAATAAGAACAAAACGCTGACGCTGCTTCTGACCATCAAATTCAGAACTTTCATCATTAATAGTGTATTCAATAACAAGCATCCGCTCATCATCTTTATTAGTCTGGAACTCTGCAAGAGTAACCTCGGCAGGATACTCACCCTGCTTGATAAAGAAAGCGTTAGAAGGAATAGCCGCCGCGTCGAGCTGACCAAAAATCCCCATTAGAAAACAATCTCCTTGTACTTTTTGACGAAAGAATCCTGATCCATAGATCCTTGAATTCCCTCAAGACGGCTCTTACCCAGTTGGGTTAGATTCTGAGTTACATCTGCAACAAATTTGTTGCCTACTACTTTAGTTTGCGCAATGATATCGGCTCGTGTACCAATGATTTTAAATGTAGCCTGAGGAATAGGTGGACGTTTCTGTTGGTTTTGACTGAGTCCGGGAATGACATCATTAACTTGAGATGTGAAGATAATGTTTGCTTCAGTTTCTCTAAACAGCCTAT
>JACCDR010609711.1_pt1 | contig 16918 bp, 7 predicted proteins | sample 7446431 | NCBI WGS metagenome assembly JACCDR01 (sample SAMN15323443, study PRJNA562643) | freshwater metagenome | isolation source: river surface water | place: USA:Blue River Watershed | collected 2017-08-17 | reverse complement strand
TTAATATTTCCAAAAATTAATTTTAAATATATTATATTAAGTATATTTAGTATAATAAATATTTTAAAATTAAAATTAAAATAAAATATGCAATAATATTTTTTAATTTTTAAAATTATTTTTTGTATAAAAGAACATTAAAAATATATATAATATAAAACGCAATGGAGACTGTTGTCAAACTTATTCAATCAACAGAGTCAAAAATTATTATTGTATATAAAAAAATAAAAATAATAAATATTTATATTAAAAACTCATACACTGAAATTCTACAAGATTATATAAATTTATATGCAAATGAGAAAATTTCTGATTTTTTTATATTTGGCGAAATCGATGAAACATCAATAAAAATTCTTACATCATTGTCAAAGTTTGATATTAAAAAAGTTAAATATATGCAAGTTAAACTTAGTGATTCGCATAATGGATTTGTAGTTATTGATGGAATATCAAAACTTATAAACTCAAACTTAGCAAATAACATAACTACAACTACAAATAACATAACTACAAATGCAAATAACATAACTACAAATGCAAATACACAAAATATAAACAGGCATTTTAACAATGAAAAAGCTTATAGAAAAGTTTTTTTAACTGAAATTAATTTAGAATCAAATGATTATTTGATTAAAAAAAATGTTTATACTCCCACTATAGGTGACATAAAAAATGATATCAAAAAAATTAAAAATTATATAGAAGAAAAAAAATTAATATTTCCAAAAATTAATTTTAAAGATATTACAAAAAAAGATATCAAAAAACTTAAAAATTTTATTTATTCAACAATCAATAAAAGATACAATAACCATACTATTAACATATTTATAAATCACTTAACCATTTAGAAAAAGGTAATATATTGGGAAGAAAAATAATTATAAAAAATATAACGAAAAATAATATTATAAAAAAATAATTATTAATTATTAATGATTTTAATTAAATAAATTATATAATATATAATTAATCTGTCTTTTCATCATGTCTTTTTATGGTGGATTTGCAGGCGGAGTTTCTGGTGGGGCTGACGGGGGCTCCGTTTTGGGAGGATATGATGATTTGGAAAGATATGGTGAATCAGTTTTTTCTAGAGCCAAAGAAAAAATTATTAGAAATATCGCTGAAGATGTTTTTACTGCTTTGAAGGTTTCTGGAGCAAAAAATGCACAATCTGCTCCCATTACTGAAGTTGTTAAACATTTGGCAAAAATTTGTCCTAATGTCAAAGCAGGTAAGAAATTCAATGATAAATTGAATAAAAGCGCACCTAGGCAAAGAGAAGTATGTTTGGCTTTAGCAGAGTCTATTAACAAAAATTATCATAGTAATTTGATTTCTACCGACATTAATGAAAACGAAATGTGTAACAAAGTTTCAGAAGTTATGAATAGCTTGTTTACTGGAATGCATACCGAATTCATGAGTGTAGCGGGAGATGTTACTCGAATTATTAACAACTTGACTACTTTGAGAAAATTTGTTGACGCGTCATATAAAAGACAAGTTGAAATTGCTCAAAATAATGGAAATTCACAATCAGTAACTCAATCAAATGAAGCTAACAGTATTTATGAATTAGTTCTTAAAGAACTTGATAGACAAATGGCATTATTGTCAAATTTGATGAATGTATCTATCTCTCCTACTACAAAAACTCTTATTTCTTTGCTTGAAGATAACAATGATTTCAAAGGTATGGTAAGAGAATTGAGAGATAATGTAGGAACTTCTCAATTTGGAGATAAAATTGCATATTTGCTTTCTGGTGTTAATACAGTTGCTCATACAGCCGAAATTGTTGATAAAGCACTTAAACGAATTGGTATGACAGTTAAAGAATATAAGAATGCTAATAATTTACAACAACTTAGACTTAAAATTTTCGAACATATTCAGAAACAAGCCCCTAGCTCTAAACAAATGGAAGGTCTAATGGCAGCTATGGAGGTTATCATGAAAAACACCCAAAACCATGATGAAATTGTTAAAGCTTTGGAAAAACATGAGAAATCAGGTAGAGGCGAAGAGTATGGTGGAGGTAATCCATTTGCTGGTGGAAATGGTACAACTGGTGGATGTTGTGGAGTTAATGGAGGAATAGGTGGTAGCGGTGAAGAATATGGTGGAGGCACTGAAGGTAGTGGTGAAGAATATGGCGGTGGTTATGATTATGGTGAAAAAAAGAATTACAATAATGACAGATGGAGTAAAAAAACCCTTTCGACTAAAATACAAAAACAAGATGACTATCGCAAGATTCTTATGAAAGATTTTAAGAGTCTGTTGAAAGATCACTATCAAACTCTCGTTAGTGCAGTTAATGAAATTACTCCTAATATTGGAAAAAGTATTCCTATTAATGATGATCTTGATAAGTTTGTTTCCGCTTTCAGGAATCTTAAAGATCTTAATAGAGAAAATTTGCATGTTGCTCTTAGTGGGTATGCTAAAGATATAACAAGTAAAAATGAGCGTGAAGATTTTATTAATAGTTATGGTTTGCTACTTACGACTCTCGAACCACTAGTTAAAGGTGGAGGTGCTGCAAGTTCTTCTTTTAAAAATATTTCATCCGCAGTTTCTAGTATGATGAAATCTATTGATGATTTTAGTGATAAAATGGTAAAAGTAATTACTGAAATTCATGTAGATAATCCTACAGAAATTAATGAAGCACTACGTAAAACTTCGGCAAATTTCTTTGGTTCTGCTGAAGGTGGCGGTGGCGATGATTTTTTCGGTACTGGTTCATTCGTAGCTTTTAATAAAGTTCGTGATGAATTAATTTATTTCTATTCCATTGCTAATATTAAATCTAACTTAAACAGATCTGCTGCTGAAACCGCTTCATTTGGAAAAGATTACGAACAAGTTTTAGGTGAAGGTGCGGGGTGGTTAATTAATAACATTAAAGAAGAATATAAAGCAATTTTGGACGCTTTGTCTACTAACAATTTACCCGCAGGATATGTATTAGATACAAAAAATTGTATGGGTATGCCAGTTAGAATAAGACAAGCAGTTGATAATTATACACAAGGACCGAATCCTGCTGGTGTTGCTATAGGTGAAGTTAATGATACAAAAGTTAAAAATATGAGACAAACTTTGCGAGATCTTTATACATATCAACGTGATGCAAAAATTAAAATGGTGGAAACTGCTCAAGCAGTTGATCTATATTTAAAATCTTTTACAGATGGTATTGCAAAAAACCCCGAAGCAATTTCAAGTGTTTTGTCAATGCTTAACCAAGTTCAAATAGTAGCAAAATGGTTTAATGATAGATCTGGTGATAATTTAGCATCGCTTTTTGAAACATTTCCTGATAGTATGGATACGGCTGTAGGAGTAGCCGCTAATTCTGATCCACGATATGTAAATACAGCAGGAGCAGCACTAGCTCCTGGTATAACTAATGTAATTGATGGAGAAAAAATTACATTGTTTGTTGATGATGAAAAACATTATTATGATAAATTAAGTCAAAATATTAATAAAAACCCAGGAAATCCCTTCATTGGATTAGATATTGAAGATACTACCGAAGACATTAAAACAAATAAAGCTAATTCTAAATTTAAAACACTTAATGCTCTTACTGAAAGAACAATTAAAAGTATGAGAGCATTGGAAAATATTTTATCGGCATTTGCAACAGTCGGTAATAAATTTGGTGATTTAAATTTACAATCAAAAACATTTATGACTCCTGGGCAAATATTTAATTCTCTAAATCAGTATGTAATTGCAAGTGCTTATACAAATCAATTTTTACCAGGAGCAGTTGGTGGTGATACCGTTAATAAGACATTGAGTAAATTTAGAACAGTAATAACAAATCAACATATACAAGATAACGCTGCTGGTAATATCTTTATTCCTGCAAATAATCCAACACATTGTAGACATGGTGAAGGCAATAAATTTACATCTGAATATGGTTATAAATTTACAGAATCATCTGGATATGGATTAGTTACTGGTGTTTCAGCTAATACAAACGATATTGCCGCCGACATTAATGCAGCAGTACTTACTCCCGCTCAGAGAAAACAACATTTAAGAAAACACACTTCTGTTGCTATGGCAGCTATTCCTACTGATTCTGATTCATTAGAAAATTTCTGGAATTATCATGCATTTACCAACAGAAGTGAAATTAGACTTGATGCCGCGGGATATGTTGATAGATTCTTTGACACAGATTTGTTATTTATGATGACAGTAAAATCTATCGTTTGTAAAGTATTTACTGCAGTTGATGCATACAGACTATTTAACAGGCCAACAAAAAAACATTACACTCATAATAGTGTTAATCCTATTAGAACCATTATGGGAGGTGCTGATGTTAAAGTAATTCCTGAAGCACTTGAACTTTATTTACGTCTTCCTTTGTTGGCAGAATGGTATCGTGAAGTTTTTGGATTTAAGAAAAACAGAGAAGATAACAGTGAGGTTTATGTTACAGTTGTTCCTCCATCTATTGATGGTATTTGGTCAGATTTTATTAGAGTAATTTTTGATCAAACTGGGTATGTTAACGAAGGAAACTACTCAGAAAACCAAGTTCAAGTTATTATTCAAAAAATTAACGAAATTTACAAAACTTATAAATCTAAGTTTCCAGGTGTTACTGTAAGAAATATTCTTAATGCATTTGTTGTAGAAACTAACAGAGTAATGGGATTTTTAAAGAAAGGTGAAATCAGTACATATCTCAAAAATAGAGAGAAGTATATCAATCCCACTGAAGATCAAGATTATATTTCAACTGAAAGTAATTTTCTTAATTATGATATTTTGGAATCAGATAATCAATTTAATAGAAATCCTGCTCCATCTGACAAATATGTATCAGTTAGTGATCCTACAAATAGAACAGCACCTTTAGAAAACAAATTTTTAATGAAGGAAATTATTGATTTGCGGAAAAAGATGGACTATTCTTTTAGAAAAGTATTAGGAAGACCTGATGAAAATAATGAACATCAAAATACAACACAAGCAAAAAAACTAAATGATTATAGTTTTGTTAGTTCATTGCGAAATTTCAAGAAGTCTCTTGATGTTGCAAAAAATGATAAAGAAGCATATGAAATTGTTCTTAATATGATTCAAGGTACAAATAAATTAATGAAAGTTGCGGCAGATAAACTTTTAATATTACACGAATCAGTAGCTGCACCATTATCAGTTTTATACAATGTATATAAAGTTATGGCAAAATTTAATTCATATTGTCATGGACTTTCTACAAAAAATCTTGAAGCATTTACAAAAACAAATATTGCAAATTGCCGAGAAGTTTTGGGTCTTAGGGATGCATATAGGACTTTTTTAAATACTAAATATACCAATAGAGGTAATTATGTTGATCAATTTGTTGATACAGCTGTTGCAACACAAGCTGAAGCATGCGGATTAACAAGTAAAAATTTTGAAAAAATACCACTTGCAGTCGAGACAGCTATAACTCTATTATCTTCTTATATTACTGATTATAATGGTAATAATAACATCGCTGGTGCTGCGGCAGATTCGTTGGTAATTCCAAAAGTTAAAAATTTTGGTCCTTACCCATTAACTATGGCCGGACCAGGTCAATTTCAATTAAATATGAATAACACAAGTTTATCAACTATCAACAATTCATTAAGAAAAAGTAAAAATTTTGTTTCCGAATTAACTAAACAACTTGCTAATGTTGTTAATACATATGGAAATGATGTTGAAGATATAGCGGTTCATATTAAAAAAGTTTATAATAGTGAGTGGTTTAGATCTTATTCTGATCGACATTTAAGGTATACTACAAAATTATTACGTGCAGAAGTCGCTGCTCTATTAAATGATGAAGATGTTAAGGGAGTGATTGAGAGTATACAAGGACAACTTGTAGGATTGCTAACATGTTTATATGGTAGTACAACAAGAAATATAGGATCAAGAAGTGATAATCTCGCCAATCTTTATTATATGCATGGGGGAGCCGGTGGAGCTACTGATATACAACCAATAACAGCTCCATTTAATAATATAGTACATCCTATACATCGTGGCAATCATGCGCCGGCGGCTTGGAATGCTCCAAATAGTGTTGATCTTGCCGGTTTGACAATCACAAATATTTTACAACCTTTCCCGAATTCGAGACCAAATGCTACTGCAAATAATAATGATCGTGATGCAGCAATAGCTTTGGTGAATAATCAGAATAATTATGGAGTATTAGTAGAATTAACTAATTGGTTCTTTACTATTGATCCTGCTACTGCGGCTCAATACATTCTTCAAGTAGCTACAAATCTTGGGTATGGAGGAGAACAACAAGCAGCTGTGGGAAAATTAATAAACACACATCCTTTAGTAAGATCAGCCGCATTTATTCAAGTAAAACATAGTGTATTTCCTGAAGATTTATTATCAAAACATTTTTATTCAGATATTGAACATCTTGTTGATTATATTACCAGATCCCCTATAAATGCTGCAGCAAGTGATGGAGCTGGAAATGCTTCATTAGATATTAGAGGATTGCATAATTCTTTGGCTGCAGTTGTTCATGCTGTTAGAAACCCTCATAGTTTATCACCTATTTGTTTTGCAATAAAGTCTTTAGGAAATTTACATGGTCCTATTCATCAGAATAGAGCAATTGAATTAGCAGGTATAAATAATTATGGTGCTGGTGCTAATAGATTTTCAAAGAATTTAGTTCATGTCTCCGCTGGTGCTTTTGTAGCATTATCCTTGACAACTTTGGATAATTTTAAAGTTAGTAATCCATCTTTTTACTCAAATTATGATTTTGTGTTTGGTATGACTCATTTTATTTCTCAACATATTAATGCAGCAGTTCATGATATTTCTTCATCTGCATTTGGATATTGGAGAGGAGCAAGACCAAATGGGATAGCATTTAACGATGATAAAAAAACTGTATTTAAAGGCGCTTTGATTGTAAGAGATACATTATCAGCTGTTATGGATTTAGCAACTAATCCTAATAAATTAGTGTCATGTAATATTAATGATGTTGGGTTTGTAAATTTAGATATTAGCAAACTTGAAGACACATGTACAGAATTACTATCATTAGTAAAAAATAATATTAATAAATTGCGAATTCATTTTCTTAATGATATTTTGAATATATATGAAAATCATAAATATCCTGGTAGTACTAGATGGTTGGAAGAAAATTTAATTGATATTTTATTTAAGAATAAAGGAGAATGTGGTCTTCCTGCTGCATTATCTGATCATTTAAATGATTCATTAAAAAAACTAACTGCCCGTGATGCTTATGTTAATACATTAGATAATGTTTTTAGAGAGCTAATTTATTATAGAGCCGAAAGAGTTAATGATAGTATTTCGTGTATCATTAGACATAATAACACAAAATCTTTTCCTTTCAATGTATCTGCTATTAAAGATCAGCAGGCTTCATCAACATTACTTACATCATTATCTAATGAGGATTACCCCCAACTTACATTTAATGCTACAGTAAATCCTAATGTTTCCATACCAGCAGTAGGTTTTGAATCAAATAGTTCTCTTAGTAATTGGGATTTTACAAATAATACATATAAGTCATTGTTAATGGGATTCAATAAATTAGTTGGTCAGTACTTATCCTCTTCTATTGAAGAAGGTTCGTTTAAATCATATATTCCCTTATTTGATCAATTTATTAATTCTGCTGGTTCTTCTGAAATTATTCAAGGTAATTCATTTCCAAATGTGTTTTTAATGCAAGATAATATTTCTGTTTGTGAAAATGCAGAATATCCACTTAGCCCAAATAGTTTACCATACTTAGCATCTAATTCTACAGTGTTAGCATCTCCAAATGAAAATTCAGTATTATTTGCATCTTATGCACATGTTATGAGAAATATTGTTAGTACAATTGATAGAGTATTTAAGAAAAAGAAACATGCTTATGATAATCTTAATGAAATGCCAGAATTTATGAGAGAACGTCTTCGATGTAATTTACCTTATTTCGTAAAATTGTTTAATATCTATTATGAACGAGCTGAATTTTTGAAACGTCTTCTTACTACAAATAGTAATATTAAAAATAATCTTAGTTCAGTTGTTACTAATGCAGTTGACGTACCTGCATCTCAAGCAAATCTGCTAGATTTAGTAGTTGATAACATGTCAGTAGTTAGTGAAAATAAATTAGTCAACAAACACCCACAATTAGGTTCTCAACTTGTAGATACTTCTGGACATGATTCAGCAACACGATTTAAATATTTTATGAATATGTTAACTAAGATTTCTGAAGAATCACTTTCTTTAAAGAAATGCGCAGACGCAGTATACAAAGAATTGCAAGATGTTAATCCATATTTTATGGATGTTAATCGTGATTTCATTGTAGATTATAAGCAGAAATACAATGTAATTCCATTAATGCCTGCATCTCATGCTAACTTACCACAGAATCTTGCTTATTCTGGTATTAGCTCATTTACTACGGATGATAGATATGATTTTAATAGTTCAGATGAAAGTTTGTTGCTTTTACCATCAAATAAAAATGGTTCTAATTATTATAAATTTAATTTAGCCGGAAGATTACTTTTGGCAAGAAGTGATGTTGAACCAAACATTGATCATATGCCCGGAGCAAAAGATATTTATAATACATATGCTAATTTAACACAAAAAAATTCTATCATTTCTCCAGAATTTTATACAAAAACACTTGTTTCTATGATAAAGTTATCAAGATTTGTTAATGATGGTGCAGCATATGGTAAGTTATTTGATAAACCTGCAGAAAATATTACTATTAAAACCAGGCTCACTGCATATAATTCTAACTCAATTATGTCTAAAACAGAAGATTTAAGAAGATTTTTGCAAAAACATTTTAGTAAGTTCAGAAGGCCGGGTGCGCAAACTATGCGAGCAGAAGTTTACAACTATTGTAAAAATCTTCTCGCAGTAGGAGTCGCCGGAATTGATGGCGCAATGCCACCAGATAATACAGCAGCTCTGATGAACGCACCTGACGAAACAGCATTTTTAACACAATTTACAGAAAATATAATTGCAAACTATGATAATATTAGAAAAGCTGGACCTGTTACATTTCAATTCAACACTGAAGTTAAAGAAACTCTAGCATTAGTAGAAAATAATAATCTTAAATCGGCTAAAGAATTATTTGTTAAAAATATTAATGATGTTACAGTTGATAATGTTAATAGTCGTGAAGAAATGAGAATTTATAATATTTTGGACATGAACATTGTTCCTATTAATATTCATGCATTTATGAGAGAAACTCCATTTGCTAATATTCTAAATTATTCTTATACATTTGATCAAATGGTACATGAATTTATTGTTCCAGAAAAACTACAAGAAAGATCTACTCGTGTAGGAAATAATGATAATATTGATGCTCAAGATCAATTAATGGTTACACCATTTGAACCATCAAATAATTCTAGGGAATTACTAACTAAATTGCTGACATATCCTTATGCTGATTTGCATTTTGGTGAAACATTTCCAGGAAAACACTATTATGCATTGTTAGGATCATTATTTAATGGTAATGATGATTTTAAACTTGGTCGTCCACGATATCTTAGTGATCAATTATGGCATAAAGTATTATTAACTTCATCTGTCCAGTTAGCTTATGGTGATAATACTGTGTTCAGTTTGGCAGGAGCTGTTATACCTGATAGTGGAGATAGAGAAGGAGGTCCATCAATTTACGAAGGCATGCGTAGAATTTCTAGATATCATAGACCAGTTGATACTGTTCGCTCATCTAATATTAGTAATATTATATTACAAATTAAACAATCATATAATAATAGTTATTTTGATCCAATAATTTCTTCTGCTCATCCAGCAGCAGTCGCCGCTGTGGGAGCTCATGGGCAAAGATATCATAGCTATATTGGATTAGTAGATCAAGATTTAGTGAGAGATTCAAGAAATACAGTATTGACAATAGCTGATATGAATGTGGCTAATGGTGCTTATACTCCAACAGCAGGAAATTTATCTGCTATGCTACCACTTATGCGAGATGCTCATAAATATTCATTCTTTAGATTTTTACAAGCTTATACAAGTTCGAATTATGTCCAAATTAATACAACTATTGGAGGAGTTGTACCTTTTATGAATATTGGGTTTTTAACTGACATAAAAAAAATAATAAATATGGTTGATCCAAGAATAGCAACTTTTGTAGATGAACAAATTATAAAAGTTAGGAACAATACTACTTTATTTTCACAAGGATGTGTAAATATAGCATTACGTAATATTGTTAATCAATCGAGATACAATGCTGGTTACAGCTTTGGAACTCCTCCTGGACCCGGTGAATATATTACAGCTGCTAGAGCAGCTCATGCGTTAGAAATATCAAATACACCAGAAAATTATAATAATGCGAATGATAATAATGTTATTAGAAGTTCACCAGCTACAAATGGAGTTGCGGCCCTTATTGGCGCATTTGCTAATGCAGCAAATGCAGCTGTAGCTGGTATTCCTGCATTGGCTCTTGACGAAAATGCAATGGGAGCCATCGTATTACCAGCAGCTGCCGGCGCTGCTGGTGCCAATGCACCTAATCCAAATTTAGGAAACTTCAATTATAACACTCTTGCTGATGGCGCACTTGGTGCTTTTGGTATTGAATTTGCTAATGGTGGTGGTGGTGTACGACCAGCCGCAAATGCTGGTGCTGGTGCTAACATGCGATTTCAGATAACTGCAGATCCAGGGCAAACTTGCTCAAGATTCATAAGATTTGTTTATGATATATTAACTGCTTATCAAAATCGTAATCATCTTAATGATATGGTAGTAAAAGTAATGACATATTTATTTGCTTTGGCTATGTCAAAAACAACATTAAATACACAACGCCGACAATTTAATGCTATTATGCGATCTAATGCTGTTAGACAAATACCAATTAAAGATTATGCTTTATTATGTTTAATGAATCATGAATATCGAAGAATTCATAGTTATCATGATACCGCTGCTGCTACCTATGCAGGTGTTTTTGCTCCATTTTATTCATGTGTAAATTCTATTCTTAGATTTTATGATGCTGGTTTGTTTAATATATTAGACATGTTATCTTCTGGAAAAAATGATAGAGAAATAATATTAGCCAGCGATCCTATTGCAACGGAAGGATTAAAAGTATATAGAGGTAATAAATGGATTAAAGCATTGTCAACTGGGAATGCACCAAAGACTCCTGGTGATGTAGTTTATTGTGCAGAAGTAGGGCGTGCAAGATTTGATACTAAACTTGTAAGAAATTTGACATGGTTTGTTCAACTTCAAAGAATCATGAGAGTAGTGTTAACAAATCATTTGTCCTGGATCAGCGAACCTGTCGTTAAAGGTCTTAAGATCACTCAGTCTAATATTACTGAATACAATGCAAATGACAAATTCGATGATGACGAATATAACGTTCAACAACATAATGATATGTTTTAATTAACAAGTAAAAAATTACTTAAGGATAATATATTAACCCCCGACTTGTTAACCATTTGATAATTTGATAATTTGATAATAATTTTAATTTAATTTTTTTGTTATATTATATAACATTAACCTCGGAAAAATAAATGAATTATGAAAAAATTTTACTTTTACAAAAAGCAAATACACAATTATGTAACTTAATACCAAAGAAAAAAGTAGAAAAAGCAGTAATTAAAAAAACTCAAACATTAACTGATGAGAATTCATTTACATTTCAAGATATTCATGAATACAATTATGATACATTAGCAAAAAATAAAGTATATAAAGTCAAAGCAAAATTAATTTCTATTTCTAACAATAACGCAACTGCTATTTATGATAACGAAAATTTCTATAATATATTTATGACAAAATATAAAAAACACATAGATGAATTTAAAAATTCATATGAACATGTTAAAATAATAAAACCACCTATAAATAAAACCGAATTTCATTTTTCTCCAAATAATTTAACAATAAATGTAGAAAAAACAGAAAATTTAATTGGACAATCTTGTAACTTTTATTTGAAAATAATAGCTTATAATTTTAATAAAGACAATGAACAAATAATTGGAATAAAATTATTAGTAACTAAATTAATTATTTAACATATTAAGTACCCAAGTCCCCGAAATAATCTTAATATGTCAAATTGTTAACCTTTTAAAATTGAATTAATTTTAAGTAATATACAATATATAACATCTTATTAGGCATCATGTCGTATAATAAACAATCTGATGAAAATACAAAGATAACTAAGGAAAATATCAGAGTTGATAATAATTCGGATTTTCTTGATTTAATAAAATATGATAATAGTTTAATAGGTGAAGGTCAAGGTTTTGTCAATAAAGGAGCAACTTGTTATTTAAATAGTCTATTACAATGTATATTAAGTTGTTCATCAATTTATCAAGTTTTAATAAGCAAAAAAAATGAGCCACATGTTAAAAATAATTTATTTGCAATGGAATTATTAAATCTATTTGAATTATCGCAAAAAAAAGAACCTATTTATAATAAAACTGATAATATTTGGAGATATATTTTAACTATATCACAATCTCAACTTAACAATGTTAAAATGGATGCCGGACAACAAGATGTACATGAAGGATTTTGTATGTTTCTTGATGCTTTTGATTCAATTCCCGCAATTAAAAGATTATTTAAACATAGACATAAAATAGAAATATATTGCAACAATTGTGAAAAAACAGTTATGACAAAATCAGAAATAAATTGTGTTTTGGAAGTTCAACCTGACTTAAAATCAGAACAACTTGATAAGAATAATGAAAAATCTATGGATCTAAATAATTTTATTAGTTGTCAAAGTAGTTTTGCTGAAAATTATAAATGTAGTTTTTGTCAAAAGAGTGACGCAAAACCAAAAAAAACAACATTAACTATGGTGCCAGAAATAATACCAATCTTAATTAAAAAATATGATAGAAAAATAATGACTTATTTTCCAACATATTTGTATTTTACTGCAAAAAATAAAAAATATAAATTAGTTTATCAACTTGTTGCCCAAAGCGAACATTCAGGTAACACTAATGGCGGACATTATTGGGCAATATGTTTAAGAAAAGATGGATGGAAATATATTAATGATGGATCAGTAAGTAGCATTGATCAAAAACCTACTAATGAATCATATTTCATATTTTACCATTTTAAAGAAATTAAATATTAACTTGTTAACCATTTAACTTGTTAACCATTTAACTTGTTAAGTATTTTTTAACTTGTTAAGTATTTTTTAACTTGTTAACTATTTAACAAATCAGGGGTAATACATTACCCTTAAGTATTTTTTAACTTTACATTATATTTTTGTGAGAAAAAAAGATGATCATAATTAAATATAATCATCGCATCGCCACACGTATCGAATACCATTTTTTCGGTATTATTATCGACCTTTTCAGATTTAGCTAATTATAATATAGGTTTACCCATAACGGCAAATCAAGCATAGATGCCTCCATTTTGCGCACATACATATTTAACTTGGTTGTTCATCATTTACATCTATGCTTGACTTGCCATAGTTAAATAAGGAGAGAATATGTAACTGAAAAGGATTCTAAAATATAAATTACAGTTGTACTGACTATAACGTATAATTTAGATACATATTAGATCTACTTAATATAAATTATATCTTTAAATCAAATTATATATTATATAATTTTTTAACTGGGTTGACTTTTGGTATTTCGAAATCAGCTCCATAAGAATCAGTACCAGCACTTGACTCATAAATTTTAGAATAATAATTCATATAATTCGGTTCTCTATTACATTCGCCTACGCAAGCTAACATTTTATCTGGAGAACCATTAATTGCATCATCCAGAGTTAGATCTTTTGAAGTACATTCATTGAAAAACTGGTCGTCAGATGGAGTAGTTCCACCACATGCACCAGCTCTTACCGCATAATACATTGTATTGTCTTTCATTGTACTTAAAATACTTCCTGGAGTCTTGTGATGCATAATATCTCTTTCTGCTGTTGCTTCGATACTATTATTATCTCGATTTATTTTATCAGGATTAGCATAATCATAAAACATTTTACCTTTATATACTGTCCATGGGACAATTTGATCTGTCGATTGTAAAACAGAAAATCCTTCTACTTTGTTAAACATATTACTATTATTTTTTGTATTAACTTTATCTGGCATTCCTCTTACCTGATTTTCTGAACTATCATTATCAGACTGACTTAAAGGATTATATTTCAAATTTCCTACACCTGTACCACGAAATGGTTCAATGTTAGTAGTTTCTTTCAAAAATAATGGTACATTAGATTTTGATTCGCCCGCTATTTTAGCTGGTGTATAATTACCGTACCCACCTGATTCTTCAAATGCTCCATTATATATGTTATCATTTTTATGATACTTACCATTCTCAACTAAATGTGAATTTAAATTGTATAATATTTTATACAATCTTGTGAGATCTAACTTACCTCCACTACATACGTCATTTCTTAAAAACCTTATTGCAATATCAAGATGTTTTATAAGATAAGCCAAATTATTATTAGTAATACTATCAGTTTCATCTTCATTTTCTAACACTGTATTATAATTTTTACTATAAACATATTCATTTGGATTAACAGAATCAATCATAGCTTGATCAACAAGATTATGTTGTAATTCTGTTGTGCAAATTTCATCTTCAAGATCGAATGAATCTTCTGGTAATCCGGCATAACCCGATACACTTGTTGGAGGAGCTTTACTAATATTAATAAATTGTTGCAAGTTTTTAATTGATTTCTTCAATTGTGAATTAATTTTTTTATCACGAATTTGTACATCACTTATTTTTTGTAATTGAAATGTAATTTGTTTCAATTCTTCTAATATTCTTTTATTATCAGATTCAATTATTCCTTTATTTGTTTCAATTAATATTCTGTTTTTTGAATGGTGAGAAGTATCTTTAATAAAACGTTTTTTATAAATATCAGTATTTGAATGATAAATTTGCATAATTAACATTAGCAACGCAACAATAAATAATCCACTAATTACAAAACTAGCATTAAATTTAAAATCACTTTTAGTATTATCAACGACTATAACGTCTTTATTTATCTTTGACATGGTTTTATATTAGTTATAATATAAAAATGAATTACACAAATAATTATTATCCATCTTATTTACAAAATAATTTACCACAATACCCTATTCAAAATAATTTACAGCAAACCTTACCACAATACCCTATTCAAAATAATTTACAGCAAATCTTACCGCAATACCCAGTGCAATATCCTATTCAAACTCCATATGAAATTTCGTCTCTTACATGTGCGTTGTTAATTTGTTTTGTAATAATTATTGCGTGGTATGTATGGGCAATGTATATTTATAGATTTTCACATGAAAGATTAGCTAATTTAGCATTAGCAAAACACTCAGCAAAAAATAAAAATCAATTATTTGCTGATGGTAGTAACTATTTTAATTTTGATCCCGATTCTGTAGTATTCGAAAATAATATTTTAACATTAGATATTTTGCTAAAAGATAAAGCTACACAAACAGAACAAGATAGAAAAACAGTTAGTTATAAATATGATCCTAATTGTTATTTATTAAATTTTTCATGTATAAATTAATTTGAAATGTTAAAAATATATTATAATATAATAAGATGATAAGTTATTCTGAATTAATTAAAAATCCTGAGAAATATTCTCCATTAGGTAGCCATAAGGCTGTATATAATAAAGAAACTTCACCAAATTTTGCTAGATTAGATGTCGAAACACTATTCAGATCAAAACCAAATCAAACAATGCTTGCAAGAAGCTTGTATAGAGTTAACATAAATAATGGCGGAGTATCGAAATTAGAAAAATTTGTTGAACTTGTTCCTATCGCTCAAAAGGAGTTTTGTATGAGAAATGATATTTCACAGTATCAGTTAGCAGAAGAAGAAAGTGATGAACTTAGAGATTGGGCTGAATTGTTACGCGTAGTTAATAATGATTTTACTAAATTTTGTTATAATTATTTGAAATGGAATCATTTTAATCCTTTTAGAGCAAGAATTGATGTTGGGCCTCTTGGCAATAGAGTTAGTAAAAAATATTCTGATTTAATGGCTGCAGATATTCCAACAATTGATATATATGCGGATTATAATATAGAAAGAAATAATAAACAATATTGGTTAGAAAATAAAATTCCAACTTGGCGAGCAAGTATTCATACAAGAAATTTTGATCGTGACAATGAAGGATTGCGAAATGGTGATCCAGATAGAGCAAGTTTAGACGTATTCCAACGCAGTTTTAATATGGAAAAAGTAGAATCCTTAATCGACAAATGGACGTCAAAAGACTGGTGGGGTATTTAGGGGTAATATATTATTCCCGATTTGTTAAATGGTTAACATATTAAGTACCCATAGAGTCCACTGGAATAATCTTAATTTGTTAAATTATTTTATTACCCAAACATTTTACTTATTGCCCAAACATTTTATTTATTAACCATTTAACAAGTCAAGGGGTAATGTATCACCCTTAAGTAATTTCTTACTTGTTAAAATTTAGATTAATTTTATTAATCAATTGATCAAAGTAATTTGATCTAAATTTTCAATTAATCATTGAAAATAAGTTAACTTTTAAATAGTTTTAATTTGGTATAAAACTTTGAAAGGTTAACCAAACATTTTACTTATTCTTTTGATATTTAGTTTGCCTCCTACATATAATGGATTCCACAAATATGAAATTTTACAATGATTTTGATTTTTATTCATAACATAATATTTAAACTTAT
>JACCDR012573377.1_pt1 | contig 16928 bp, 11 predicted proteins | sample 7446431 | NCBI WGS metagenome assembly JACCDR01 (sample SAMN15323443, study PRJNA562643) | freshwater metagenome | isolation source: river surface water | place: USA:Blue River Watershed | collected 2017-08-17 | reverse complement strand
CGCCTGGAAGCCATGGGCATCGCCACCACCATCAAGGCGGCGAAGAAGGAAGTGGAATCCGGCACCCCCGTGGTGTGGGACATCCTGGAAGAGGTGATCAAGGAGCACCCGGTGCTGCTGAACCGCGCACCGACGCTGCACCGCCTCGGCATCCAGGCCTTCGAACCCATCCTGATCGAAGGCAAGGCCATCCAGCTGCACCCGCTGGTCTGCGCCGCCTTCAACGCCGACTTCGACGGCGACCAGATGGCCGTGCACGTCCCGCTGTCGGTGGAAGCCCAGATGGAAGCCCGCACGCTGATGCTGGCCTCCAACAACGTGATCTTCCCCGCCAACGGCGAGCCCTCCATCGTGCCCTCGCAGGACGTGGTGCTGGGCCTGTACTACACGACCCGTGAGCGCACCAACGGCAAGGGCGAAGGCATGGTCTTCGCCGACACCTCCGAAGTGCTGCGTGCGCTGGACAACGGTCAGGTCGAGCTGACCGCCAAGATCAGCGTGCGCCTGACGGAGTGGACCAAGGACAAGGACTCCGGCGAATTCGTGCCCTCGACCAGCCTGGTCGAGACCACGGTGGGCCGTGCCCTGCTGTCCGAGATCCTGCCCAAGGGCCTGCCCTTCAGCAACATCAACAAGGCGCTGAAGAAGAAGGAAATCTCCAAGCTGATCAACGTGTCCTTCCGCAAGTGCGGCCTGAAGGAAACCGTGGTGTTCGCAGACAAGCTGCTGCAGAACGGTTTCCGCCTGGCCACGCGCGCCGGCATCTCGATCTGTATCGACGACATGCTGGTGCCGAAGGAGAAGCACGAGATCATCGAGAGCGCCGAGAAGGAAGTGAAGGACATCGAGCAGCAGTACGTCTCGGGTCTGGTCACCGCCGGCGAGCGCTACAACAAGGTGGTGGACATCTGGGGCAAGGCCGGCGACAAGGTCTCCAAGGTCATGATGGACCAGCTGCGCACCGAGAAGACCATCGACCGTCACGGCAAGACCGTGGACCAGGAGTCCTTCAACTCCATCTACATGATGGCCGACTCGGGTGCGCGTGGCTCCGCCGCGCAGATCCGCCAGCTGGCCGGCATGCGCGGCCTGATGGCCAAGCCCGACGGCTCCATCATCGAGACGCCCATCACGGCCAACTTCCGTGAAGGCCTCAACGTGCTGCAGTACTTCATCTCCACGCACGGCGCCCGCAAGGGCCTGGCCGACACGGCGCTGAAGACGGCCAACTCCGGCTACCTGACGCGTCGTCTCGTGGACGTGACGCAGGACCTGGTGGTCACCCAGGACGACTGCGGCACGGCCGACGGTTCCCTGATGCGCGCCATCGTCGAGGGCGGTGAGGTCATCGAGTCGCTGCGCGACCGTATCCTGGGCCGTACCGCGGCCGAGGACGTTCTGCACCCCGAGACCCGCGCCGTGCTGGTGCCGGCCGGCAACATGCTGGACGAGGACGCCATCGAGGAGCTGGAAGCGGCCGGTGTCGACGAAGTCAAGGTGCGCACCGCGCTGACCTGTGCCACGCGTTTCGGCCTGTGCGCCAAGTGCTACGGCCGCGACCTGGGCCGTGGTGGTCTGGTCAACGTCGGTGAAGCGGTCGGCGTGATCGCCGCCCAGTCCATCGGCGAACCCGGCACGCAGCTGACCATGCGTACCTTCCACATCGGTGGTGCCGCCTCGCGCGCCGCCATTGCCTCTAGCGTGGAAGCCAAGTCCAACGGCATCATCGGCTTCAACGCCACGATGCGTTACGTGACCAACAGCAAGGGCGAGCTGGTGGTGATCGCCCGCTCCGGCGAGATCGTCATCCATGACGAACACGGCCGCGAGCGCGAGCGCCACAAGGTGCCCTACGGCGCCACGCTGACGGTCAAGGCCGACCAGCAGATCAAGGCCGGCACGATCCTGGCCAACTGGGACCCGCTGACCCGACCCATCATCACCGAATTCGCCGGTCAGGTGAAATTCGAGAACGTGGAAGAGGGCCTGACGGTGGCCAAGCAGGTGGACGAAGTCACCGGCCTGTCCACCTTGGTCGTGATCGATCCCAAGCGCCGTGGCTCGGCCAAGGTCGTGCGTCCGCAAGTGAAGCTGATCGACGCCTCGGGTAACGAGGTCAAGATCCCCGGCACCGACCACTCGGTGACCATCGGCTTCCAGGTCGGCGCCCTGATCCAGGTGCGTGACGGCCAGGACGTGGGCCCCGGCGAAGTGCTGGCCCGTATCCCGATCGAAGGCCAGAAGACCCGGGACATCACGGGCGGTCTGCCGCGCGTGGCCGAGCTCTTCGAAGCCCGCTCCCCCAAGGACAAGGGCATCCTGGCCGAGGTCACGGGCACCGTGTCCTTCGGCAAGGAGACCAAGGGCAAGGTCCGCCTGCAGATCACCGATCCGGAAGGCAAGGTCTGGGAAGAACTCGTGCCCAAGGAGAAGAACATCCTGGTGCACGAAGGCCAGGTGGTCAACAAGGGCGAAAGCATCGTCGACGGCCCGGCCGATCCGCAGGACATCCTGCGCCTGCTGGGCATCGAGGAACTGTCGCGTTACATCGTCGACGAAGTGCAGGACGTCTACCGCCTCCAGGGCGTGAAGATCAACGACAAGCACATCGAGGTGATCGTGCGCCAGATGCTGCGCCGTGTCGTGGTCGAGAACCCGGGCGATTCGGGCTACATTGCCGGCGAACAGGTGGAGCGTTCCGAGATGCTCAACACCAATGACGCGCTGCGCAAGGACGGCAAGATCCCGTCGACCTACACCAACCTGCTGCTGGGCATCACCAAGGCCTCGTTGTCCACGGACTCGTTCATCTCCGCGGCTTCCTTCCAGGAAACCACGCGCGTGCTGACCGAAGCCGCCATCATGGGCAAGCGCGACGACCTGCGTGGCCTGAAGGAAAACGTCATCGTCGGCCGCCTGATCCCCGCAGGTACCGGCATGGCCTACCACGAGGCCCGCAAGGTGCGCGAGGGCATGGACGAGGCCGAGCGCCGCGCCATTGCCGACGCGGAAGCCGCCGAGCTGGCCGCGCAGAGCAGCGAAGGTGCCGCCACCGAGTAAGACCGGTCGCGTGCCCTCACCGATGCCCCAGGTACCCAGGTGCCTGGGGCATTTTTTTGAGCCCGATGCCTACCCTCCACCCACAGCCCAAGGAAGCCCCGCATGAGTGAGCCCGGACAGACTCCCGCCCTCTGGCGCCAGCTGCAGGCGGCCGCCGTCGCACTGGCGGCCATCCGTGCGGGGGCGTCCGGCACGGCCGCCATCGAGGCCGCTCCCGCCCTGCTGCGTCCCGGTGTACAGGCCCTGGTGTATGCGGCGCTGCGCCAGCTCGGACGCGCCGAGGCGCTGCGCAAGCTGCTGGCACCGCGCAAGCCGCCGCCGGCCGCCGATGCCCTGCTGTGCCTCGCCCTGGCCCTGGCCTGGCGTGACGAAGGCGCGCCCTACGAGGCCCATACCCTGGTCAACCAGGCCGTTGAGGCCGCCAAACGGACCGAGGCCACCCACGCCCAGGCCAGTTTCATCAATGCCTGCCTGCGCCGTTTCCTGCGTGAACGTATCGCCCTGGTCGCACAGACCGACACCGACCCGGTGGCCCGCTGGAACCACCCGGCGTGGTGGATCCAGCGGCTGCAGCGCGAAGCGCCGCGGCACTGGCAGGCCATCCTGCACGCCAACAACAGCCAGGCACCCATGACCCTGCGTGTCAACCTGCGCCAGGGCAGCGTGGAGGATTACCAGTCCACCCTGCAGGCGGTGGGCATCGCCGCACGAGCCAACGGTCCCCAGGGCCTGACGCTGGCCGGCCCCTTGCCCGTGTCGCAGATTCCAGGCTTTGCCCAGGGCCGGGTTTCCGTGCAGGACGCGGCCGCCCAGCTTGCCGCGCCCCTGCTGCTGCAGGGGCTCACGGAACGGCCCGGTTTGCGGGTGCTCGACGCCTGTGCCGCGCCCGGCGGCAAGACGGCCCACCTGCTGGAACTGGCCGATGCCGAGGTGACGGCACTGGATATTGATCCGGTACGCTGCCGGCGCATCACGGAGAACCTGCAGCGACTGGGTCTGCGGGCCCGCGTGCTGGCGGCCGATGCCGGCACCCCGGCCGCCTGGTGGGATGGCCGGCCCTTTGATGTCATCCTGCTCGACGCGCCCTGCACGGCCTCGGGCATCGTCCGCCGGCATCCGGACGTACGCTGGCTGCGACGCGAAAGCGACGTCGCCCAGCTCGCCAGCCAGCAGGCCCGTCTGCTGGCCACGCTCTGGCCCTTGCTCGCGCCCGGCGGACGGTTGGTGTACTGCACGTGCTCTGTCTTCCGGGCCGAGGGCGAGGAGCAGGTGCAGGCGTTTCTTGCGCACAACAAAGAGGCGCGTTTGCTGCCCGCACCGGGGCATTTATGGCCCTGCGCGACGCCGCAAGCCGAGTCCGTCACGGACAATCAGGGCAGTGACCATGACGGCTTTTATTACGCACTGCTGGAGAAGGGCGCGGGCTGACCTGTCCGCGCTTCTCGTCTGCGCCCTCTGCTGGGCCGGGCTGCCCCTGCAGGCCCAGCCGGCCCGGGTCGAGGTGGTCCAGCTCGATGTCCAGCGCAACGGGGAGGCGGTCGAGCTCGGTGCCACCCTGCGTTTCGAGCTGCCCGCCATCGTGCAGGATGCCCTGCTCAAGGGCGTGCCCGTCATCTTTGTCGAGGAGGCCGAGGTCTTTCGCGAGCGCTGGTACTGGCTGGACAAGCGTGTGGCTGGTGCGCAGCGCCAGATGCGCCTGGTCTACCAGCCCCTGACACGCCGCTGGCGCCTGGGCATGGGCTCGGCCGAATCCGGCGCGGCTCTGGCCCAGACCTTTGACAGCCTGGAGGAGGCGCTGGGCGTGATCCGCCGCGTCGCTGGCTGGCGCATCGCTGAGCTCAGCGAACTCGAAGCCGGCAGCCGGCATCGCCTGGAATTCCGCTTCCGCCTCGACACGGCCCAGCTGCCCCGGCCCCTGCAGATCGGCACGCTGGGCGAAAGTGACTGGGTGCTCACGGCCAGCGCCAGTCGCATCCTGCCGCCCGGGAGCCTGAAGTGACATCCCAGGCGACGGGAGCCAGCCGGCGCCTGGACCTGCAGCATTCGCGCGCCCTGCGCTGGACCTACGGCGTGGTGCTGGCCATCGTTGTGGCCATCGGCCTGGTGCTGCTTTTCCTGCTGACGCAGGCCACGGGCAACCGCGAGCTTTACGAACGCAACTACGCGCGCCTGTTCACCCTCAACGTGGTGGTGGCCGTTGCCCTGCTGGGCGTGATCGCCTGGGTGGCCTGGCGCCTGTTGCGGCGCCTGCGCCAGGGACGTTTCGGCAGCCGGCTGCTGGTCAAGCTGGCCATGATCTTCGCACTGGCGGGTTTTGTTCCCGGCCTGCTGATCTACGTCGTGTCCTACCAGTTTGTCTCGCGCTCCATCGAAAGCTGGTTCGACGTGCAGGTGGAAGGCGCGCTTGAGGCCGGCCTGGGCCTGGGGCGGGCGACCCTTGAGACGCTGTCCAATGACCTGGCCAACCGCACACGCGCGGCGGCGGCGCCGCTGCAGGACACCCCGGACGTGGTGGCCGGTCTGATGCTGGAGCGGCTGCGCGAACAGCTCGAGGTACGCGACGCCGTGCTCTGGAGCGGCGCCGGTCAGCTGCTGGCCAGCGTGGGGGACTCGCGCTTCCAGCTCAACCCCGAAAAACCCGCGACGGCCCAGTTGCGCAAGGCGCGCAGCCAGCGCGCCGTCACGTGGATCGAGGGGCTGGAGGACGGCACGGCCATGGCCCCGGCCCAGGCGCGGATCAAGGCCCTGGTGATGGTGCCGCGCACTGGGCTGGACATGCTGGATGAGCCACGTTTCCTCATGGTCACCCAGGTGTTGCCCGAGTCGCTGGTCGCCAATGCCCTGGCCGTGACCGAGGCGCACAGCGAATACCAGGAGCGTGCGCTGGCGCGCCAGGGCCTGCGGCGCATGTACATCGGCACGCTCACCCTCAGCCTGTTCCTGGCCGTCTTCGGCGCCGTGCTACTGGCCGTGGTGCTGGGCAACCAGATCACGCGGCCGTTGCTCCTGCTGGCCGAAGGCGTGCGCCAGGTGGCGGCCGGCGACCTCACGCCCAAGGCGGCCCTGCAGGGCCGCGACGAACTCGGTGGCCTCACGCGATCCTTTGCCGACATGACCCAGCAGCTGGCCGACGCGAGGCGCGCGGTCGAGGTCAGCATGGAGCAGGTCAATGCCGCCCGCGAGAACCTGCAGACCATCCTGGACAACCTCACCGCTGGGGTCATGGTGCTCGACGCCAACGGCGTGATCCAGTCCGTCAACCCCGGCGCCACGCGCATCCTGCGCGTGCCGCTGGCGGCCTGGGAGGGGCGGCGCCTGGCCGACATCGAGGGCCTGGAAGAGTTTGCGCGCAGCGTCAAGCAGCAGTTCGACCGTTTCGTGGAGGAGCGGGCCGAACACGCGCTGGACCACTGGCAGCAGTCCTTCGAGCTCGGCCCCCCCTCGGGCTCGCCGGCCGCGGACCGCGCCGACGGCCGCGGCACCCTGACCCTGGTGGCGCGTGGCGCCGAGCTGCCGGGCAAGGCCTGGCTGCTGGTGTTCGACGATATCTCCGAGATCGTCTCGGCCCAGCGTGCCCAGGCCTGGGGCGAGGTGGCGCGCCGCCTGGCCCACGAGATCAAGAACCCGCTCACCCCCATCCAGCTCTCGGCCGAGCGCCTGGAGAAGAAGCTCACGGGCAAGGTGCAGGAGGCCGAACAGGCCGTGGTGACCAAATCGGTCAAGACCATCGTCGACCAGGTCGACGCCATGAAGCGGCTCGTCAACGAGTTCCGCGACTACGCGCGACTGCCCGCCGCCGAGCTCCACCCGCTGGACCTCAACGCCCTGATCGTCGAGGTGCTGCAGCTCTACGGCGGCTCCAGCGCCCGCATCCCCGTGGCCAAGGACCTGGACGAACGTTGCCCGCCCATCCTGGGTGACGCGCAGCAGCTGCGCCAGGTGCTGCACAACCTCGTGCAGAACGCCCAGGATGCCACCGAGACCGCCGGGCGCAGCGGCCCGGAGTTCCCCGTCACCCTCAAGACCCAGTGGGTGGAATCCAGCGGCCGTGTGAGGCTGAGCGTGCTGGACTGGGGGGTGGGTTTTCCCGAGCCCATCCTCAAGCGTGCCTTCGAGCCCTACGTGACGACCAAGGCCAAGGGCACCGGCCTGGGCCTGGCCGTGGTGAAGAAAATCGCCGACGAACACGGTGCCCGGATCGACCTGGCCAACCGGCAGGTTGACGACCAGATTGTGGGGGCGCAAGTATCGTTATCATTCGCAGTGGAAAAGCCGGCCCCGGCTTGAACCCGCCCCTACGAGAGATCCAGCGTTCACATCATGGCAAACATACTGGTAGTCGATGACGAGCTTGGCATCCGCGATCTGCTGTCGGAGATCCTGAACGACGAGGGGCACAGCGTGGAAGTGGCCGAGAACGCGGCCCAGGCCCGCCAGGCCCGCCAGGGGGAGCGTCCCGACCTCGTGCTGCTCGACATCTGGATGCCTGACACCGACGGGGTTACCCTGCTCAAGGAGTGGTCCACGGCCGGCCTGCTGACCATGCCCGTGATCATGATGAGCGGCCACGCCACCATCGACACCGCCGTGGCCGCCACCAAGATCGGCGCCCACTCCTTCCTCGAAAAACCCATCACCCTGCAGAAGCTGCTCAAGGCGGTGGAGCAGGCCCTGGCGCGCAGCGTGCCGCAGGCAGCGGTTCCGGCCCAGGCCGCGCTGGTCGCGATGCCGGGTACCGAGGGACCGCTGATGGCCATGCCAGCCGTGCTCGCCGGCATCGAGACCGGCCCGCAGTCCCAGCAGAACTTCCAGCTCGACAAACCTCTGCGCGAGGCGCGCGACGAATTCGAGAAGGCCTATTTCGAGTACCACCTGGCGCGCGAGAGCGGCTCCATGACCCGCGTGGCCGAAAAGACTGGACTGGAGCGTACCCATCTCTACCGCAAGCTCAAGCAGCTCGGCGTGGACCTCAGCCGCGGCAAGCGCAGCAGCGCCTGAACGACCTTGCGGGAGGGCGCCCGGACTGCTGCTATAATTCCGTCTCTTCACGGCCCGGTAGCTCAGTTGGTAGAGCAGCGGATTGAAAATCCGCGTGTCGGTGGTTCGATTCCGCCCCAGGCCACCAGAATTTCTCAGAAAGCCATCCTCTCCGGGATGGCTTTTTATCTTTCCGCCCCGCTGTTGTCGGTCCCGTGAGGACGGGACGGCTCAGACCCGGCGGCCTTCCTGCGTCTTCAGCCGCAGCCGCTCCATCTCCGGGGCGGCGTCATCCAATGCATGCACGGGCTCATGCCCATCACCTCACCAGGAGTCACCCATGGTCATCGAATCTTCCTTTCCCGCTCACGCCGAGTCCGTGGCATGCGTCATGAGCGCGCTCTGCACCCGCACCTTGCATGACTTTGCGCAGGAGGCCAAGCAGAACGGTGAGAGCCTGAAGGATGCCTTCGAGCGTTACGAGATCGACTACGCCTGGCATGTGCTGGGCTCCGAGCGCCTGCGTGAGGCCACAGTGTTCAGCCTCGCCCATCGGCATCGTTGTGTTGCGACGGACGCGCAGCGTGAACGTCTGGCCGGTGTCCTGAAAGCCGCGGCCGAGGCCCAGGCCCCCGAACTGCTGATGAGCTACGACAACGATGTGCCGGACCGGCTCGCGGATTTCCTGTCGGTTTCGTGGGCGAACCCTGCCATGCCCGCTGCCGCCCGTTGATGTGGTCCCCGCCTGACAGCCTCGTTCAAGCCGTCCGCGCAAGAAAAAAAGCCCTCGATGAGGTTTCATCGAGGGCTTTTTCACAGGGTAGGTGGTGGAGCTGGGGGGATTTGAACCCCCGTCCGCAAGCCTTTTTCGTACAGTTCTACATGTGTAGTCGTCTGGTTTGAGTCTCGCCCGATGCGTCGCGCAGCGACACGCTACGCATCAGACCAGTGCCCTATTTTCTCGTCCGCACCCAAGGCACCCGGGCACAGACCAGCCAATATGAGTTCCCTTGCAGCCGGGAGGCTTACGCCCCCTTGCCCAGCCTATCGGCCAACTGTTGCAAGGCTCACCGAATTAAGCGGCGAGTGCGAAACGTTCGTCGTTTGCAGTTAGTTTTTTTCTGCGGTTTTACGAGGTAACAGAACCTCGACATGCCCTGCCACGCGTCCGAACCCACGTCGAAACCAGTGCAGCCCCTGTAGGCAGGTATTTTAGGCGCATTCGCCTTTTATCAAGGGCACAAAGCAAACATGGCTGCTTCTGTTGCCCTTGCGCCCATATACGCTGGGGCAGGCAGCTCAAGGCCGCGTGCCGTTGGTTCGCGGAGGTCCGGATGGACAGTACGCGACGGCCGGTAGGCTAGCTGTCGCTAATCTGGGTGGCACTGCCGGTGCTGGCCGCGACGATGGCGCGGGGTAGGGGTAGTGAGCGCTGTCACCTCGGCGCTGCAGAAAAGCGGCAGGCCTGCCATGATGGCCGGCATGGCTGCCCCCACCGATCTCACCACCTCGCCGCTGCTACCCACCATCTGGCGCCTGAGCCTGCCGAACATGTTCGCCATGGTGGCCACGGCACTGGTGAGCGTGGCCGAGACGGTCTATGTGGGCGTGCTGGGCACCGCACCACTCGCGGGCATGGCCCTGGTGTTCCCGCTCATCATGCTGCAGCAGATGCTCTCGGCCGGCTCCATGGGCGGGGGCATCGCCTCGGCCATCAGCCGTGCGCTGGGTGCGGGGCAGCCCGCACGCGCGAATGCGCTGGTGCTGCATGCTGTGCTCATCAGCGGGGTGCTGGGCCTGTGCTTCAGCGCGCTGGTGCTGCTCTGGGGGCGACCCATCATTGCGCTGATCGGCGGGCGTGACGCTGCGCTGGAGGAGGCCCTGGCTTACGCCGGCGTGGCCTTTGCAGGCGCGCTGGCCATCTGGCTGCTGAACGCCTTCGCCTCCTCTTTGCGTGGAGCGGGCGACATGAAGACGCCATCGGTCACCCTGTTGCTGGTGGCCCTGGGCCAGATCGTCCTCGGCGGCCTGCTGGGCCTGGGCTGGGGGCCGGTGCCACGCCTGGGCATGGCCGGCATCGCCCTGGGCCAGGTGCTGGCTTTTGCGCTGGGGGCGGCGTATCTCTACCGCCACCTGCGCTCGGGCCGTGCGCGCGTGCGGCTGCAGTTCATGGCGGGCTTGCAGCGCGAGAACTTCATGGACATCCTGCGGGTGGGGGCGGTGTCCAGCCTGTCGGCCCTGCAGACGGTGCTGACCATCCTCATCGTCACGCGTATCGTGGCCGGCTTCGGTACCGAGGCCCTGGCCGGATACGGCATCGGGGCGCGGCTGGAGTTCCTGCTCATCCCCATCACTTTTGCCATCGGCGTGGCCTGCTTGCCTCTGGTGGGCATGGCCCTGGGCGCGGGCATGGTGGCGCGCGCACGGCGCGTGGCCTGGACGGGGGCAGGTCTGGCCGCGTCCATCGTGGGCGGCATCGGCCTGCTGGTGGCCTTGTGGCCTGATCTCTGGTCGCGCCTGTTCACCGAGGAGGCGCAGGTGATCGCCCATGCGCGCAGCTATTTCCACTGGGTCGCACCGGCCTATGGCTTTTTTGCCTTTGGCCTCTGTCTGTACTTTGCAGCCCAGGGCGCAGGCAAGCTGCTGGGCCCGGTGCTCGCCGGCACGGCGCGCCTGGTGCTGGTGGCCGTAGGTGGCGGGTTGCTGGTGCAGGCTGGCGCGCCTGTGTGGAGCATGTTCGCCCTCATCAGCGCAGCCATGCTGCTCTATGGCCTGGTGACGGGGTTTGCGGTGTACTACGTACGCTGGGGACGCTGACGTCGAGGCGCGTTACAGTGCCAGCCACGCAGGATAGGAGACCTCATGGACGAGAACCCGAGATTCAAAGCCGGCCTGGCCGTGCGCAAGGCCGTGCTGGGCGACGAGTACGTCAACAACTCGCTGGCCAGCGCCAGCACCGATGAGTTCATGGCCACGATCCAGCAGTTCATCACCGAAAACGCCTGGGGCACGGTCTGGACGCGCGAGGGCCTGGACCGCAAGACGCGCAGCCTGCTCAACCTGGCCATGCTGACAGCGCTGAACCGCCCCAACGAGCTCAAACTGCACCTCAAGGGCGCGCTCAACAACGGCGTGACGAAAGAGGAGATCCGCGAGGTCTTCCTGCAGGCGGCGGTCTACTGCGGTGCGCCCGCGGGGCTGGACTCCTTCAAGATCGCGCAGCAGGTCTTCAAGGACGAGGCCGAAAAGCAGAAGGCCGGGACAGCGCCCCGGCCTTGAACATTTGTGCGTGGCGTTCAGCCGGCACCCAGTGCCAGGGCCACGCGGTAGGTGACGAAGGATGCTGCGTAGGCCAGGGCGAACAGATAGGCCCCGGTGATGATGGCCATGCGCCAGCCGCCGGTCTCGCGGCGGATCGTGGCCAGCGTGGACAGGCACATGGGCGCAAACACGTACCACATGAGCAGCGAGAGGGCGGTGGCCAGGCTCCATCCCTGGGTGATCAGCGGCATCAGGGCTTGCGCGGTGTCGTCAGCCGTGGCCGAGAGCGCGTAGACGGTGCCCAGTGCGCTCACCGCCACCTCGCGTGCCGCGAGGCCGGGCACCAGCGCGATGCTGATCTGCCAGTTGAAACCGATGGGCTCGAAGACCACGGCCAGGGCGCGGCCTATCATGCCGGCCAGGCTGTACTCGATGGCCGGGCCGGTGGTGCCTTCGGGCGGGCCGGGGAAGGTGGCCAGGAACCAGAGCAGCACCGTGAGCGTGAGGATCACGCCACCCACGCGGCGCAGGAAGATCTTCACGCGTTGCCACAGGCCGATGAGTACATTCAGCAGGCGCGGCCAGTGGTAGCTAGGCAGCTCCATCATCAGCGTACGCACCTGGCCGCGTGTGGTGAAGTGCTTGAGCATCCAGGCCACGGCCATGGCACCGACGATGCCAGCCATGTAGAGGCCGAACAGCACCAGGCCCTGCAGCTCGAGCCCGCCCCAGACCTCGCGTTGTGGTACGAAGGCGCCGATCAGCAGGGCGTACACGGGCAACCGGGCCGAGCAGGTCATGAGCGGGGCAATGAGAATGGTCACCAGGCGGTCGCGCGGGTTGGCGATGGTGCGCGCCGCCATGATGCCGGGGATGGCGCAGGCGAAGCTGGAGAGCAGCGGAATGAAGCTGCGGCCCGACAGGCCCAGCGCGCCCATCAGGCGGTCGAGCAGAAAGGCCGCGCGAGGCAGGTAGCCGCTTTCTTCCAGCACCAGGATGAAGGCGAAGAGGATGACGATCTGTGGCAGGAAGACCACCACGCCGCCGAGGCCGGCGATGATGCCATCGACCAGCAGGCTGCGGACCCAGCCCTCGGGCAGCAGCGCACCGATCTGCTCGCCGACCCAGCCCGTGCCCGCCTCGATCCAACCCATCGGCGCTTCGGCCCAGGCGAACACGGCCTGGAAGACCAGAAAGAGCAGCACGGCCAGCAGCACGGGACCGAGCACCGGATGCAGTACCACACGGTCGATGCGGTCGCTGCGTGCATGGGGCACGGCGGCCGCCAGGCCCAGTCGTTCCAGCATGGCGCGTACGGCTTCGTGGTCGCCACGCGGATCGGCTTCGGGTGCGACGGTGTCCGCCGCGATGGCGGCGCGCCAGAGTGCGGCGTCGTCGAGCAGGGCCTTGAGCGGCTCGGCGCCGCCGTGGTCGATGGCCACCGTGCGCACCACAGGCACGCCCAGTTCACGCGCCAGCGTTTCGGTATCGATCTTCAGGCCCTGTTGTTCGGCCAGGTCGGCCATGTTCAGCGCCACCACGCAGGGCAGGCCCATGCGCTTGACGCCCAGTACCAGACGCAGGTTGCGACGCAGATGGGTGGCGTCGACCACGCAGACCACGAGGTCGGGGCGTTTCTCGCCCGTGGCCTGGCCACGCAGAACGTCCACCGTCACCTGCTCGTCGGGCGAGCGCGGGTAGAGGCTGTAGGTGCCGGGCAGATCGAGCAGGCGCAAGAGCTTGCCGGCCGCGGTGCGGAAACGCCCTTCCTTGCGTTCCACCGTCACACCGGCGTAGTTGGCCACTTTCTGGTGGCTGCCGGTCAGGCGGTTGAAGAGCGCGGTCTTGCCGCAGTTGGGGTTGCCCACCAGGGCCACGAGCGGCCCGGCGGGGTGGACGTGGACGACCGCTTGGTTCATCGGGCGGCCTTCTCGTTCAGGGCTTGCACCTGCACGCAGGCAGCCTCGGCCCGGCGCAGCGCGAAGGTCGAATCGGCGATGCGCACCACCAGCGGGTCGCCGCCGGGAGCACCCCGGGCGATCACGCGGACGGGCTCACCGGGGAGAAAACCGATTTCTTCGAGGCGGGTTCGCCACTCGGCGTTGTCCGTGGGGGACTGGACCTCACGCACCAGGGCGGGCGTGTGCAGCGGGAGTTCGTGCAACGCCGTCATGCGGTGCATCCCGTGGGAGCATCGGCCAGAGCCGGCGCAGGAAAACGGAGGTGGGAGTGAAGAGGGGCGTGCATGCTCTCGTCGTGAGGCGCCAGTCGCAGGATGTGCCGGGCGCTTGCAGGGGCTGTGACGAAAGTGATTATAGGCGCGAATAGGAATTATTATTATTCGTACCGTCTTACCAATCCACGAGGCTCAATCCCACGCTCAGCAGCGTACGGCGGCGGTTGAAGTCGACCAGGGCGTCGCCGTAGCCGCTGAATAGCTGGACGTGCAGGCGCAGGCCCGTGGAGAGGCGGTCCACGGGGCTAAGCCATTCCAGGCGCCAGGACCCGTTGGCCTCGGAGCGCAGCGAATGGCGCAGGGTCAGGGCCAGGGTGTGGCTGGGGTCGACCTGCCAGCTGCCGGTGACTTCGGCGCGGCCGATGGTGTTTTCGATGCCCGGGTTGTCGTCCCCGGCACTGGGGCTGCTGCTGTTGCCATCGCCGTCGCTGATGCGTTTCCACAGCCGGCCGGTGACGGTGTAGCGCTCACCCAGCTCCATGCCGGCCATGAGGATAGCGCGGTTCCAGCTGCGCGACAGCGGCAGGGTCTGGCCGTTGGACTGGTGGTTGAGGCTCACGCCGCTGTAACGCAGGCGCCAGCCGCCGGGCAGGTCCAGCGGCGTGGGCAGGATGTACATGAGCTCAGGCTCGTGGTCCGTGGTGCGGAAGGGGCGCGAGATCTCGGAGTTGAAGAGCTGCCAGTAGGACTGCTGGCTGTAGCCGAACCAGAGCGAGTCGCGCTGGCCGTCGGGCAGCATGGGCAGCAGGCCGGTAGCGACCTTGGTGCGCACCGACAGCTGGATGCGCATCTCGTTGCGCATGTAGGGTTGTTCGGTCGACGCCGTACGGCCGGTGGCGGTGGAACTGGGCGCGGTGTTCACGCTGTCGCCGTGCACCCAGGACAGGCTGATGGGCTTGTAGCCCCGGACGTTAAAACGGCCGCAATCGCTGCCGGCCTCCAGTTCCCAGTAGCGCGAGAGCGCCGTCTGCGGACCGCTGCGGCAGTCGGGGGCACGGGCGGGCAGCTCCCGGGCTGCGGGTGGTTCCCGGGCGGGAGCCGCAGCAGCGGGGGGCTGCCCCTGCTCCTGCACCCAGCGGTCATAGCAGGCCAGGCGTGCCGCCGGGTCCTGGGTTTCCCTTGCACAGAGCTGCCAGCCCTGTTCGGTGGCCGTGGCTGGCGCAGTCTGGGCTGCTGCAGGGCCGGCGACCACGCCGGCCAGCAGGAGCAGCAGCGGGGGCTTCATGCGGCTCCTCCCGCCAGAGCCTGGGCTGCCGCGGTCTCCTGCGCTTTTTTGGCGAACTCGGCGCGCAGGGCGCGCAGCTTCTCGCGCGGATCCTCTCTTACCGTGGCCGTGTCCAGGGCCATCTCGGCGATAAACCGGCTGGGTTGCGCGCTCACCATCTCACGCCCCTTCTTTTTCCGCTTGGGCCAGCTGACCGCGAGGCTGCGCTGGGCACGGGTGATGCCCACGTACATGAGGCGGCGCTCTTCCTGCAGGCGCTGGGCGATGTTCTCGTTCACCGCCTCGTGCTCGCGTGTGGAGCCGCCCAGCGAGTCGCCGCCCTCGTCGAGCTTGAAGGGCAGCATGCCCTCGGTCACGCCCACCAGCATCACATGCGGCCACTCCAGGCCCTTGGCGGCGTGCAGGGTCGAGAGCGTGACCACGTTCTGGTCCTTTTCGCGCTCGCTGATGGTCGAGAGCAGCGACACGGTCTGCGCCACTTCGAGGAGGGATTTCTTTTCGCTGGCCAGCGTCACACCCGCGGTGTCGTCGATCTCGCCGCCGCAGCGCTTGGCCATCCAGTCGCAGAACTCCATGACGTTGATCCAGCGGCTGGCGGCCACGCGCTCGTTGTCCTCGCTGTCGTAGAGGTGTTTCTCGTAGCCGATGTCCTTGAGCCAGTCGGCCATGAAGGCGCGCGCGTCCTCGGCGCCCGTGGTCTGGCGGGCACGGTACTCCAGGTCGTTGATGTAACGACCGAACTCGTGCAGGCTGCCCACGGCGCGCGCGTTGAGCACCGAGCCCAGCGAGGAGGAGAACAGGGCCTCGAACAGGCTGACCTTGTACTGGCTCCCAAAGGTGCCCAGGGACTGCAGGGTCTGGTGACCGATGCCGCGTTTGGGCGTGGTCACGGCGCGCAGAAAGGCCGGGTCGTCGTCGTTGTTGACCCAGAGCCGGAACCAGGCGCAGAGGTCGCGGATCTCGGCACGGTCGAAAAAGCTGGTGCCGCCCGAGACCTTGTAAGGGATCTGCGCCTTGCGCAGCGCCTGCTCGAGGACCTTGGCCTGGTGGTTGGCGCGGTAGAGCACGGCGAAGTCCTTGAACTCCTTGTGCTGTGAAGTGGAACGCAGGCTCTGGATGCGTGCCACCGCACGCTCGGCCTCGTGCTCCTCGTTGTCGGCGTCGACCACGCGCACGGGTTCGCCGTCGCCCAGGTCGCTCCAGAGCTTCTTGGGGAAAAGCTTGGGATTGGGGCCGATGACGTTGTTCGCCGCCTGCAGGATGGCGCCGGTGGAGCGGTAGTTCTGCTCGAGCTTGATGACCTTGAGGTTGGGGAAGTCGACGGGCAGCTTCTTGAGGTTGTCCAGCGTGGCGCCGCGCCAGCCGTAGATGGACTGGTCGTCGTCACCCACGGCAGTGAAACGTGCGTCCTGCGGGTTGGGCGGCACCAGCAGCTTGAGCAACTCATACTGGGTGGCATTGGTGTCCTGGTATTCGTCGACCAGGATGTGGCCCATGATCTTCTGCCACTTGGCGCGCACCTCGGCATGGTCCTTGAGCAGCTTGAGCGGCAGGCCGATCAGGTCGTCGAAATCCACGCTCTGGTAGGCGGCCAGGCGCTCTTCGTAGCGCGCCATGATGCGCGCCGTGATGCGTTCGTTGTCGTCCTTGGCGATGGCCTCGGCCTGGGCGGCGTTGAGTCCCATGTTCTTCCACAGGCTGATCGCCCACTGCCACTGGCGTGCGGTGGCCGCGTCTGTGCTTCCACCGGCGTCCTTGAGGATGCTGGTGACGTCGTCGCTGTCCAGGATGGAGAACTGGGGCTTCAGCCCGACGGCTTCGCCGTCTTCACGCAGCAGGTGCACGCCCAGGGCATGGAAGGTGCAGATGCGCACTTCCTTGGCGTGCTTGCCAATCAGCCCTTTGGCGCGCTCGCGCATTTCGGCGGCCGCCTTGTTGGTAAAGGTGATGGCGGCGATGCGTTTGGGCTCCAGGCCGGCCTGGATCAGGCGGCCGATCTTGTGCGTGATCACCCGTGTCTTGCCGGAGCCGGCGCCAGCCAGCACCAGGCAGGGGCCGTGCAGGAAGTGGACGGCGTCCTGCTGCGCGAGATTGAGGCCGTGGGAAAAAGAAGTCGACATGCGGGATGGGGTTGCTGCAGACGATCATAACCAGAGGCCGTTTCATACT
>JACCDR012260763.1_pt1 | contig 16929 bp, 15 predicted proteins | sample 7446431 | NCBI WGS metagenome assembly JACCDR01 (sample SAMN15323443, study PRJNA562643) | freshwater metagenome | isolation source: river surface water | place: USA:Blue River Watershed | collected 2017-08-17 | reverse complement strand
GGCTGGAGAAAATATCCGATGGAAGTAGCTGGGGTCGGAAAACTCTTGCCCGGAAAACAGTTGCACATCGTCCGCAGTGGCTTGTTCAAAAAGCGGATCCAGCACTTCTTTCCGCAGCTTCTGCGCAAGTGCCGTGATCTCCGGAACCTCCGAACTATCCCCGTTAAAAAGAGCTCGGCCTACTTCACGATTGAACTCCGCCCGCTCAAGCTTCCCTTCGGTAGCGCCAACCATGCTAGTAAAGGCGGCCCTTTGCCGCCCAAGAAAGGGTACAGTACTTCCGTAGCGATACGAGATATAAGCTTCGTCCATCGCTTCAACAGTGGTGGCAACGTAGCGATCATACATTTTGGCCCGAATTTCAACCGTACCGCCTGCGCGGGCAACAAGCCCTTGCCGCATACCTTCGAGCCGCACACCTGCCGTAGACAGCGTTTGCATCATTCGCCGGGCAACGGGGGAAGTTGTCTGGTTAATAACCCGTGTAACCGGGCTAAGGCGGGAGAGCAAATCTGTCGCACGGGCACTGCCCATGATTGTCTCAATGCCGCCAGTAGTGCCCTCGCGGCCTGCCGCGCTGAGAGACGAAGCTTGAATTTCCGCCTCCGTCGGCAGCGCTTTCGGCGTGTAGATTGTTTCACCAACCTGCTCCACCGCATTATCCAGCACTTTAGCCGCCTTCGCCGGATTGATTACTTCCATGATCTCAGTGTCATCAAGCTTGTACACGAGTGCGTCAATCCCATCAAGGATTGCCTGTTCCCGCAGCGCATTGTGCGCAACCGCCACCTGCTTGTTGTCAAGCTCCGCCGATTGCGTAATGCTCGGGATCTCTTTGATCCGCAAATCGTCGGCAGAAAATACGGCGCGAAGTTCCGCCGCATCGCCGACCAGCCCGCGACCGCCAGTTTCTCCAGGCAGATCAAAGCCCACGGCGCGCAAAGGTGGCTGGCCCTCGCGAAGCAAGATCGGGTTTACTGCAACGTGGGCGGAGGGATGTATGTCTGTCGGCCCGTGGCCGAAGTGCATATCTTGCTGCGCGCGAAGCCATGCAGTTCGAGTTCCCCGCCAGCCTTCTGCTGCCGCCCCTAGCACGCCACCAAGGATAGCCCCAGCGGCAACGGTTGTCAGCAAGTCTTCCGTCCCGCGTGTCTCCTGCGCGAGTTGCAGGGGAATTTCTTGCAACAGGCCAGCTCCGGAGCCAAGCCCGGCGGCGGCCGCAATACCGCGGGCTCCCCGATACGGGGTGAGTGCAGGAATTATGTTCGTCGGGCTGAGCAATCCCATCGCCATACGCGCGCCAATGCCCGCCCAGCCGGAAGCGTCCAGCAGCGCATTCTTCCTGTTCTCCTCCTTGATCTGCGTGCTGATCGCCTCCCAATGCTCGTTCGAGAGCGCCTCGGCAAAACGGTTCTGATATTCCGTCTGCCAGAACGGGGACTGCTTCGTCCGCTCAAAGGCGGAGAAGTTTGGCTCCGCCGTGAAAGTCGGCTTTGTCACGAGATCGTAGAAAGCTTTGACATCAGAGTCGATGTCAAAGGCGGCCCCGAACAGAGACTTCGCATCCCACTCAGATGCTTCCGGCGTAGGAGCGCGGAAAGCGTTTTGCGCAGGCAGCGAGTTTTCGTCTTCATACAACGGCATTTTTCTCTCCTACTTCTTTCCGCTTTGCCCGCCGATGAAGCCGCCGATCAAGCCGCCACGAGCCCCTGTGTTATTTTTGTCCGGCGGGTTTCGCAACGTAGAGTCACGCGCATTTTCTTCCTGTCGCGCTTTGGCTTCAGCCGCTTTTCGCGCAGCCCGCTCCGCGCGAGAATTTTGTGCCCATGTAATTTCTGCCTGGCGTTCGGGTGTGAGAATTTCACCCTGCCCAAACTCACTAATCGTGAGCCCACGACCAAGGATTTCATTCTCTCGGGCCTCGGCCGCACGATCTGCAAACGTCTGTTCATCCCGTTTGATTTCTTCGTCAGTTTTGCGAAACCAAACACGGGCAGGTTTTCCGTCAGGAGTGCTGACAACACCACGCATTCCATCCGGCCGAACGTACTCGATAATGTATGGCGGTATCCGCTCGGGCGGCGCATTTGGGTCAACAACGGTTTGCCGAGTTGCCGCAGTCGCCCGATCTACTCGCACACGGTTCGCTTCTTTTTCAGTCACATCATCCGAGCGCAAAGTGTACTTCGCCCCAGGTGGGATCAGTTGCCGCACTTCACGATCAATGTAGCTGTAACCGCCGTCGGCATCAGGCTTGTAGCCGACCTTCTCCGGCGGCAAGCGCATGAGTTGCCGCGTCCCGCCAATGGAGGTCACGCCCCAAATTTCGCGCAACTGCTTATCCGTGGCTTCTTTTGCCAGCTTGACATCGCCCTCATGGAAGACAAAGTTATCCTCGAACAACGCCGAATAATCTTTGCGGAGCAGACTGCGAGCAACGGCCGAGGGAGGTGGAGTGCCAGCGTATCCGCCGAGAAAGCCCGGCGTAAACTCATCAAAGCTTTCGGCAGCCAGCTTCCCCGGATCATTCTTCTCTTCCGAGAGCCAATCGCGAGCAATTTTCCGCAACTCAAATTGCGCTGCCCGTGTCTTTGTATCTCCGCCACCGCCTGCCAGCCTTTGTGCAATCTTGTCCGGGGCTTCAAAGTTCCGGCGGGCATCGTATTGGTCGAGCGAGCGCTGGATCTCTTTGCCGAACTGATTGACAAAACTTTCCGGGGAAATCTCCCGAAGCCGCCGCATCGTTTCCCAGCCAAAAGCAGCTTTTTGCGCATCTGTCTGCTGCGTCATGGCGATCAAGCCACCGACCGCTGACGGAGCCAGCATTTGCATTTTCTGGTAATCCGGAAGCAGTTTGTTCTCCACGTAAGCCTGATTGCCTGAAGTAATAGCGGCAAGCCCTTCTTGCCCAAAGCGGGCTTCGGCCAGCTTTTTGTGCGCCGCGTTATCCGATACCCACACAGCGCCGCTGTCGATCATAGCTTGCGCACCAAGGGCGGCCTGCACCGCGCCGAGCTTCTCCTCCAAAATACGCTGAGCTTGGTTAATCTCCTTAAAATCAGCATTCGGGTACTTCTCCCGAATATTCTGAATATCAACTGCTCCAGCTTTGCCGTCATTCAAATCAACATACAGTTTGTTAAAGTCTTGCGCCTTCTGCGTTTCCGCTGCTGCCTTCTGCTGCGCGATGATACGATTGCTTTCTGCCTCGCCATCCGCTTGCAGCACACGACGCCGCTCCGGAGGCATTGCGGCGAACACCGGATTTGCGTCATGATTTGCATACTGCGTTTGCCTCTGAACACCAGCTGCGTCCACATTAACCGCAGTCCCGTCCGCGGGCATGGCACCAATCCGCGGAGCCCAAAGTTTCAACGTACCGAAACGGGCAGCTCTTTCTCCGCCTTCCCGGTTATACCCAGCAAACTTCCAGGCTTCGTTCATCAACGTAAGCGCCTCTTCGGGCGTTTTTGCGGCCTGCAGCTTCTTCGTCAGTTCAGGGTTTTCAAGCACCATGAACTCGCCTTGCGTGGCGGGGGAGCCGTTGCCAGTCTCCCCTTTGCTCTTCGCGTAAGCGCGGAGTCTTTCGAGCCGCTCATTCCGCCAAGACAAGACACCGCCAGAACGCCCGGGCACGCCTTTCTCACTCGGATCGTCCCACTCATCTTGCGCGCGCTTAGCGCTAAAGCCGCTCTCGTGCTGTCCGGTTGCGGCAATTGCAGCAAGTGCATTCGGGTTTGTGAGGCCTTTTGCGCGGGCACCACTAAGGAAAGAAGAAGCCACGGCATTGTCAGCGGGCTGGATCCCTTTTCCCGCCGCAATATTCGCCGCGCCTCTACGATAGGCCGCTTCATCCAGCGCTTGGGCCGCTCGGCGCACGGCTTCAACCTGCGCTCCAGCATCAAGCCCACTTTCAACGATATACTTGCTCACACGCTCTTTAGCAAGAGCAAGCTGCTCTGGATCCTTGTCCAGAATATTCTTCTCTGCCGTTACCGCTTTTTCAATTGCGGCTCCATAGTAATTGTTGCGGAGCGCATTGCCGTACTCAAGGCCCTGCGTGCTGTAAGAAAGGCGAAGCTGGTTCGCCCGGACAGAAAACTCTTCCCGCAGGTGGCCTGGAACAGAGTCCATAAAGGCGTTGAGCCGCTGCGACACAAGCGCTTCTTGCCGATCGAAATAGTTCGCAGTGTCTGCTTGCTCGCTCGAGCGGAATGCATTGACGGCATTCTGCAAGTTAGCCTGCTCGTCGAGGAAACGGTCGGTGTAGTAAAACTTTTCCGACTTCTTCCACGTCTCCGCAAAGTTCGTGGAAAGTTCGGTGATAGCAGCGCCGACCGCAGAGCCAAAAGCTTGCGGCGTATAGCGGACCTGTGGCGCTTCCAGCGAGTCCCCGCCGCGAGAAAAACTACGATCTCTTGCGCGGGGCTGAAGTGTTTGGATTTTCATGTTCCGAACTTCTTTGCAGCAGGAATAGTTGGCTGTTCGTTTGTTCTCTTCCACGGGCTGGAAACGGAACCAATCGCGGAGAACGCTTGACTGCCCGCTTTAAGATACGAGCTAAGCATTGCGTTTTTGCCTTCAGCTTTGGTAAGCGCCGCCTGTTGCGTCAACGCAACAGCTTGGTTGTAGTAGTTCTGTCCAGTCAGATCGCCCTGCTGGCGAATGGTAAGTGCGTCCCGGCGAGCAACGGCCGCCGAGTTTTGCCGAACCTGCACAGCGGAGCCCATGCCGATGTCGATACCGCTGGCAGCTTGCTGGCTGATTTGCTGGCCGATAAACTGCGCAGCTTCGAAGTCACTTTCCTGCGCCTCGACTTGGCTTTTGAAAACCGCCCGGCTTTGGTTCTGCCGAGCAATCTCCGCCGCCTGCAATTGCTGCGCGGCTTGGGCCTTCGCAGCCTGCTGCGCGGCTTGCCCCTGCATCAGCGTTCCGCCAATGCCCGCGATTGCAGAGCCGATCGTGGCGATAGTGGAGAGCGTCGGAAGGGCAGCGCTTGCAGCAGAAGCGCCCGCCGCAACTAAGGCTGGGACTGCGGCGAGAAACGCCATTCTATACCTCCTACGGGCTCAAAGCCCATGAACCGAGCGAATGAAACGAAGCGGGAGTCGGGGTGCTCCACGTGAGCGAAGAGTTCGGGGCGTCCGGCCCCCGCATGTTGAGCGAACAGCCATTGCCGCAAGGAGCGCACATGCCGTGGGCGGAAATGCTCCGTGGGGAGAAAGCCCACATAGACGCGGGACGAGATGGCGGCAACTTGATACATAGTGCAGAAGCCGATTATCTGCCGGTCGATCCCCGCCCACAAGGCTGCCGTGTACGGCGACCAGAGAAACTTCCACGTCTCCGGTATATCTGTTTGCTGGAGGCGCTCAAAGGTCATCGCCCACCTCGACAACGTGAATGATGCTGGTGACTTCAGTCGGGTTTGCTCCGTTCGCGCCAAAGCGGATACGAACGCGCTCGTCCCAGTCGGAACTGACCGGAATACTGGAATGCCCGGTTGAAAGGAGCACCCCTTCGCCGGGCAGCGGGTTTTCCGTATCATCCATGGTGAAGTCTTCGAACACGTCAGTGAACCGACTGTCGACAGTTCCCGCCGCCAGCCCACGGCTGTTGCGATAGGAGAGGCCGACCTCCTTAATATTCTTCCGGCTATCTTCCAGCAACGCCTGCTGGGAGAAGACGGGGAGTGTCACGGCGTAACAGTCGAAGTTAAGGCCGACATAGCCGCAGCAGAATTGATCCGGCAGGTCGACAACGCCATGGGCGCCGACTGCCACGTCGGTCATAACTTTCCCATCGGCGGACAGCGTGACCCGCTCCGGCCGTGCATTCAGCGGCAACGTGAGTGTTTCCAGCGGAGGCGCGATGATCCACTTGCCATGCGGCAGGGAGTCAAGTTCTTCCGTATTCCCGATCTTCAAGTGCGCGAAAGAGGCACTGACGAGGACCATGACTCGCGTGGCGGAAACGTACTCCGTGATAACAGCACGACCGGCCCCGGCCTGTATCACACTCCCTTCATCGTCGAGCATGAACACACCAGCGCTTGCGTCGATCTGGACCGGCGTCTCGCTTTCCCGATAGTCGGAGAGAGTAAGCGTGGCGTTCCGCTGATTGAAGCCGAAAGACACGGCGCAGTCGACGCCGCAGTGGTTGTAGTTGGTTGAAAGCTCCCGGTCGACGAGTTCTTCCACCGAGCGCACCCAGCGGCCGGAAAGAAACCGCTTCACAATCAGGTATGTCCGCTCCCGCAAAGCCTCGGGCAGCGTCATGACGCCTTCAACTTTCCCCGCTGTTGTGTGGGCCATCCAGGCATAGACTTTTTCTTCCTGCGACAGCGTCGCGCTCAGGAAGCGGCCATCATTCCGGTAGCTCCAAATGACCTTGTACGGCCGGTTTTGATACGACCAGCCAAGCAGGTTCAAGTCCTTCGCCAGAAGTTCGCGAGCAAAGACGGTCAAGTCTACGCCGCTGAAATTCTTTGAGAAGTCGTTGTACGAAAGGATCCGAGCGACTTTGTTGTCAGCTTCTGCGTAAATTATATCTCCGTCAACTTGGATCGGCGGAAGATTGGACGCGCCGACTGCCGTTTGCAGTTCCGCGTTTATGTCCGTCGCGCTGATCGAGCCAGTGTTTGTTGAGCGAATGACCCATACACCCAGGTCCGTGAAGGCAAGAAGGCCCACGCGGGTGGAGAGTAAGTGCTTGATTATCCCCTGCACACGGCTGGAAAGTTCGAAAGAAAAAGAGTCCTTCGGTGTGATGATTTGCGGCGCGGAGAAGTCGTTGAACTTGCCGATACGCGAGCCCCAGACGCCAAGCGGGAACTTCAGTGTGGAGGCGTAGAATTGCCGCTGCTCGTGAATACCGCTGATACGGGGGAAGTTCTCGCCGACACTGGAAGCTTCGCCGGTCACAACCGCGCCGGTTCCAGCCCCGCTTATCGTGATGGCGGGAGTCGTGGGAAAGCCTTGCCCGCCGTCAAGAATTTCCACAGCCACAACCTTGCCATCGCTGACAATGGGGAGAAGACGAGCGCCAGTGCCTGGCCCAGCGACGGAAGCCGTGGTGCCAGTTGTATTGTAGCCCGTGCCGCTCGACACAATGTCGATCCGGGTTATGGTGCCGTCAGTGAACAAGCGCGTTGTCCGAGGCGGGGACCGGCCGAAGTCGGGAATATTGTTCCGGTCATTGAAGCTGGGCGCGGCGGTAGTTCCGAGATAGCCGAGATCGACCCCGAGGTGGATCGGGGCTCCTGCCGGGTGGACGATGGAACGATATACGTTGTAGCGGACAGCGCCCGGGACTGGGTCCCATTTGACAGTGATGTGCCCGGCGATCGTCGTGTAATCGACAATGCTAGTGGCGAGGAAGTAATCGCCTACTTCGCTTTCCTGTCCGGAAGCATCGAGCGCGGTCACGGCGAACAGAACGGAGGCAGTTCCAGGCGCGGATACCGCTTGCTGGGACAAGCCGGTTGGCCGGGGGAGGGACGGCGTTGTCGGGCTGAGCACAAGTTCCCAAGTCCCGTCCGCTTTCCGTTCCAGATAACGCGCAGCGAAGTATTCACTCGTGATGCGGATCACGTCGCGGGCTTGCTCGAAGTAGAGATATGAGATGTAGTCCGCAGTGTACGGGCTAGCCAGCGTGTAGACGCGGGCGACAGTGAAAGAGGAACTTGTCCCCCACGCATCGAGGCCAGCAGCAAGGCCGATCTGTTGCACACTGAATATGTCCGGCGTGGCCACGTCAGCGACGCGGACTACTTGGTGCAGCAGGTGGGCCGGAACAGCGCCACCAGTTAGCTCTACAAGATCCCCCACTGCGAAACCGTGGGCAACGAGATGGAGCGTGGTCCGGTCCCCTGCATTAACTGCCTTTGTCGCCGTTTTCGCGGCCTCGAGCAGGTAGCGCCCGGCTTGGAGAAACCGGATTTTGTTCGGGGAAAAGACGACAGAGAAGACGGAGAGCGCATCCCGTGCGAAGATGAACGGGACAAAGGCTACTGGAGAAGTGGAGTCTTCCAGCAGGGTTTTGTGCAACAGACCGCCCCGGCTGACACACGAGCCGCTGTAGCGGATTATGTAGTTCTCACCGCCGGACAAGCCATAGCCGTACTTTTGGAGGATTGTCTGCCCCCAAAACTCATCACCCATATAACCGGCAGTGAAGCCGTATTGGATAAGCCTAGCCGACACTTGCGCTTACTCCCAGGTCGACGAGTTCCCCGTGCGGGTACAGGTAGCGAACGGGGTCCGGTGCTCCGAAAAATCCCCGCGCTGTGTGCCAGCTAGCGGCGGTGATCTTCTGATCCTCTTCTTCATTCGCAGCCAGTGCCCGGGCTTCCAGAATGTAGCGGTTCGCCTTCTGTGCCGCAAGCTGGACATAGCTTGGCTTCCCGGTCAGGGCGAGGGCGGTCTCGGCGGCGATGGCGTAGGCCACGGACATGTAGAGGGTATTCTCCCACGAGGAGATGTCCGTATTGTCGAAAGTGTAGTGGAGGAGCGGGCTCTGCTCCGAAGTGTTCAGCACCCGCTTATCGCCCTGCATATGCATACTGAAATGCCGCCCGGAGGAAAGAAACCTCGGGCGCAGCATATCGGCAGGCAAACCAAAACTGTATTTGAACCCCGGAGCGGGATCAGCCGGGCTCCATACCACTTCCGTCCCAAGCCGTTCTCCGGACAGGGTGAGGTGGAGAAACTTTGCGGTGCTCGGCCAATAGGCGGCAGAAAACACATGCTTCCGCACCGGGGGATACCAGAGCTCGAACACGTCGATATAGCGGGAACGTGCGGTCGTGGAGACAAGCCGCCCGCGAGCACCTAATACTTGAGCGGCAAGGTTGAACAGCTCAGTTTTAGATTGGGTCACGGGCGGCTCCTATTCACTTCTTGGGCGGGACGGCTTCCGCAGGAGTCGGCGCCTTCTTCGGCGGCAACACCTTGGCGGAGGCGGGGATCACGTCCCCCGCCTCGATCGTCATCACGGAACCTGCCTTGTGCAGGATCGCGCCGTCGTAGTAGGGACGAGTGAGTTTGACCTCACCCGTCGCCTCCATGAGACGTGGACCAGCGGCTTTCGTCTCAGCGGTCATCACCGAACTCCGTCAGCGTAGGCTTTGTTGTTCGGCGGGTTCAGCGTGATGAAGGCGTTGAGGGCGCCGGCGGTCATCGCCGCAGTGCCGACATTGCCGATGATCCCGATGAACCGCTCATACGGAGTGCCAGCTTCGTCAGGCAGCGGGATGGACAGAAGCTGCCTCCCCGCCACAAGCTGGGCGAGGGAGTAGGCTGGCGACGTGAAGTGGACGGACGCCGAACCGTCCACCGCGATTGCGGCAGCTGCATCCGAAGCGAACTCCAGTTGCAGCGTGCCCGCGCCGCCGGAAGTGAAGGTCTGTGAGACCTGCACGACCAGATGAGGCCTGGCAGAGTCCGCGCCGATGTTGCGGGGAGTCTTCAGGTCCACCACGTCGCCCAGCAGCCGGCGGCCCGTCGAGCCTCCGATTGCCGTAGCGGCGCAAAACTCGTCTCTCTTGCTCATGATCATTGTTGCGGCTCCTTAGACCACACGCGCTTCATCAGAATTGAGCGGGGCGCAGATACGGACGGGAACTCCATCCATAGCCACAACCTTCCGCCCGGCGATCGTCTCCATCGTCAGAGTGCTGGCAGCAACCTTGGCGAGGATCTGCCTCCGGAGCATGGTCCGCACAGGACGCGGGACGTAGAAAACCGGCTTGCCCATGTTGAGGGAAGGCGGAATTTCCAGTGCGCGAACCATGAGATCCACCAGATCGGCGCCGGTAGCCATGTCCTTCGTGAGGAGCGAACGATCGATATTCGCCACTCGGACTACGTACCGCCAGTCCCGGACCGTCAAGCCCGCGTGCTGCCGGTAGTGAGTGACATAAGCTTCCATGTCACCGTCGTAGGTGCCGTCAGGCTTGTAGACGGCGACCGTCTGCTTGCCCTTGTCCTGGATCTGGATACCGGCGGGCATTCCCTTCGGGATGATGCCGTGGCAGGTTTCATCGCCCCAAACGACCAGCCAGATCGACATGTTGTCGGAGCCGGTGCCGCCTGCATCGATGATGTTCTCCGCGTTCGGCGCGCTCAGAGAATTGAACCGCGGAGAGAAACCAGTGAACTTGGCCGGCTCCGTGAGTTCGCTTGCGTAGAAAAGCGCGTCGGCGAGAGACTGGTTAAAGCCTTCGAGATGGGCGCGATCTTCGCTCATCCGAAACTCGGCGGTGTTCCCGTTGAGGTCGGCTTCCACGCAGTCCGTCTTGACATACGACTCCATCATGCCGGTCGTGTCCTTGACACTCGCGACCTGACTGACAGTCGGCTGGACGCCCTGATACAGCTTGCGCCATGTGGGTTCCGGCAGGCCGACGCGGATCTTGGACTGATGGCCGTCAACGAGGTTTCCCTCCTTCCAGACCATATCGTCGAGGATCTCGTTCGTCTCGTTCATCAGCTCGATGACCTTGGGGATTTTCCCGTTCGGGTCCATCCGGTTCGCGAGGTCAACCAGCGTGAGGTTGGTGGTTGGCAGAGTTGCCATTCTCAGGCTCCATTTCTTGAGGGGAGGTCAGGGTACAAAACCTGGGCTGCAGATTTTGTCGAACCAGGCGACGTCGGTGCACCTACTGTGGGATTGCCTTCGCCCAGGGCCGCGGCGATCTTGAGCAGGAATGTGCCAAGGGCCGGGGAGTTTCCAATACCGCTGTTGGTGATATCGGCGCGAAGTTCATCGCTCCCGAACTCATTCAACACACGGTTCCATGCGGCCTGCGTGGCCGGATACTTGTCGCCGCCGAACTCAGGGTGAGTGGCCATAGCGGCCGCCTTTTTCTCTTGATCCGCATACCAATCGGCGCGGAGTTGGTCTTGTGCCTTTTGCATAGCGGCGGCGTGAAGTTCGATCAGCTTGTTCGCCCGATCGCCGGGAGCAAGCTTGTCGTCGTTGATCGTCGCCAGCATGTCGGCGAAATCGGCCTCCTTAACTTGATCCTTCATGACCTCCGGGATTTTAAGGTCAGCAAAAAGAAGCGCCTTTGGCGCCTCGGGCGGCGGAGCAGGCTTGTTCGGATCGGCGGGCGCAGCAGGATCGGCCGGCGGGGCTGCGTCCTTGGGGGCCGGATCGGTCGGCGGCGGAGTGACCGCAGAAGGCGGAGGAGCTTCTGACGCGGCAGGGGCCGCATTGCCGCCAGCGGCTGCAGAAGCCTCTGCGCCAGTCCCGGCGGATCGGAGAAAAGTGTAGCGGAAACGGTTCACGAGGGATCTCCATTGAGAAAGAGGCTTTTGTATATTTCAGGGGAAGCCCGCAATAAAGCCTCTTCTAATTGCAGACCTACCGTCTTGATGCCGGCGCGCTGCGCATGGATGTATGGGTCAGGGTGGAACGTGTCATGCCTGATCCCCGTGATGGAGAGGATGCGCTGGAAAATCCGACGAGCGCCTTCATGGCCCATTGCACTACGAAGTGCGAGCACATCCTCTTCTGTCTCAAGGAGTTTTGTATGCATGATTTTTCACCCTTCTCCTTATCTACCACATGCCGAGCCGGTACGCAAGCCCGTTTACGCGATCAACCGTTGAAGGGCATTAGCGCCGCCTCCAACATCTGTCCTGCTCAGCTCCCTAGCCGCCTTCACCGCCGATTGCATATTGGCAGTTGCTTCGACCGCCGCAAGCTGTTCTTCCCTAGCAGCCCGCCGGGCACGGAGCGCCTCAGCATCGCGGAGGATGAGTGGATTGACGCCGGTGTCGAGTGCGTAGGTGTAGACAAGCTGGTCGAAGTTGACAACATCAAGCACAGCTTGATCGGCAGCGGAGACTTGGCCCACGACCTGGATCAAGCGCTCGATCGGAGCAGTGCCGATTGCTCGCTGGACCGTGGATAGGATGGAGGTATATTCGGGCTTGATATCGAGGTCGAGGATCTCCTGCGGCGGATCGGGGAAGAGCCCGTCCTGCAGCGCGATTGCGTAGGTGCGCGAAAGCGCGGGATCGAGTTGCTCGTTCTCGTACCGTTCCAAGAAGCCGGACAGGAGCACAAGTTTCTCTTCCCGCCGGGCATCGATTTCCGCCGCACTGCGAACTGTGTCAAGCTGAGAAATCATCTTGAACAGATCGTTGTGATGGATCTGGCGAATGCTTTGGCGGAGTTCCATGATGTCGGCACGGAGCTCCTGGAATGGCATTTGGAGCTGGTACGTAGGCCGGGCGCCAACTGCGTCTTGGAGGTTGGGAACGTAGGTGTAGCCGCCGGGGATCATAGACTTACGCTCGTTACGAAGCGTAGCGTCAATCAGCATCGGCGGATCGATCATCTTCTCGAGGCCGATACCTTTCTTAAGAATAATCTGGCAAAGTTCCCGCATGTCCGCAAGTGCGTCCATTGACGGAGAGCCGCTTTGCTCAAGTTCGCTGCTCCACCGTGGGAACATGGCGGGCTGTTGCTTGTAGCCTTTGACGGAAAGCACGTCAGTGTTGGTTTCATCAGCGGCATCGGTCCAGTAGATCTCGATCCAATCGAAACGGTCGGCGGGAGTTCCGGTTGCTGGGTAGGTCCCCTTCCGCCAGCAGGCGTGGTAGATTGTCTTTGCGGCGTTCCAGCTGTCCCTGTTGTTCAGTTGCTGCTGCCATTCCCGCGGCAGATTTTCTTCGCCGAACTGGTCTTTGACATCGAGCAGCGTCAACGCGAGCATTCGGTCGTAGCGACGGAGGCGGCCAAACTGGTCGTACTCGAGATAGTATTCGCCGACCTGAAAGCGTTGGAGGTGGATGACCTTCGTCGGCTCTTCATAGATGTGAGTGCCGGTAGTGCCAAAGAGGCCGAGGTCGAAGTATTGCATGGCGAGCGTGTTGTAGAAGTTGCTCTTGGCCAGAATGCTCCGCATGATCTCGGTGACGGACGTGAGCCATTGCTGGCTCATGATGGAGAGTTTCGAAGTGTCGTGTCCGATGCCGAGTTTGAACCATGGACGGGCCGGCGAAGTGATGCCGTTCATGAGGCCGGCAGATTGGACACGGAGTGCCTGCAAGCCTTCCGACGTTATGTAGTTCGGGTTGAGCTGCAGGGTTTCGTTCCGCTGCTTGTTCAACAGCCAGGGGTGCGTGTAGGGCAGGTAGTATTGCGCCAACTCCCGCCAGATCGCCCAATGCGGATGCCTCGCCGCGTATATGCGGGAGGCCCCTCTTTTCACATAGGCGAGAGTTTGTTCGGCAATCTGCGCCTTGGCCATCAGGTTGTCCCGCCCGTGGTAGCAGTGGGAATGCGCCCGCCGATCGCAGAACTGCGGGTTTTGAGGGCGCCGCCGATCTGCGAGTTTGTGATGGCGGAGAAGCCGGACACGGGATCGTTGAGCTGCTTCGTCATCGCCGTGGCATCGGCGCGAGTGGGGGTGTATGCTGGCGGCGGCGGAGGCGGAGCGGACTCCGTTTTTGGCGTCATGAAGCTCATGCGGCTCTCCTGTATGGATTGTAGTTTACGGTTGTTTCCACAGGGACATCACCCTGCGGTCCTGCTGAGACGATGAAGGGGAAGGCGAATGTGCAGGCAAGGGCGTCCACAAGGTCCGGGGAAAAGCCTTCGCGGGCCTTGATCTCACTCTTGGGCTCGAGAATGAGTTCGTCCTTCATGTTGTAGTAAAAATTTGTTGCAAGAAAATCGTCGAGCATAGAGTGGTCAGTGTCGACACTGTAGTCTTGCAAGCACCCACGTTCAAGCCAGTCGCGGCACTCGAGGTAGATTTCTGCCCGCTTGTTTGCGAGCTTCATACCTGGCGCAAGGGTCTTGGCCGAAGGTTTGGAGGCGAACTGAACGTCGAAGACGTTGAAGTGGCCACGGCGGAGAATGTCCACAACACCGGCGCCGATGCCAGTACCGTCGACGAAGATAGCGGCTGCATTGTAGCGGCGGGCGGCATCGGAGACTTTAGCCGCGAGTTCTACGGTGTCAAGCCCCTGGTAGCGCTCGACCGGCCGGGACCGGGCATCAAGGCCCTGGCGTGGGAAAATGACGGAGCCATCGTTGCCGAACCGGGCCGGGTCGACGCCGAGGACGACTGGCTCATTGGGGGTGTATGGAAGTTCGCGCTGGAGCGCCGCGAGGACTTTGTCGCGGGAGAAGAAGGAGAGAATGTCGGCTTTTGGAAACAGGCCGAGAATGCGGACGCGGGTATAGTCGTTGTCGAGGCCGTATAGCTCGATGCGGCGATTGAGTTCTTCCTTGTTCGTGAAACGGCTTTTACGTGAGTCGACTGTGATCTGTTTCCAGTCCGAGGCAAACTTTCCATCATCGAATGCTTCCCGGAACCGCCCACTGTTCTTGGTAGGGTTTCCGAGCATGATCCAGATGATCTGGGTATTTTCGTCGGTCAGCGCGCCCTCGGCGACTTCGTGGATGATGTCGGGGATACCGGAGCTTTCGTCCATGAAAAGGAGCAGCCGCTTGCCTTGGTTGTGCAGGCCGGCGAAGGCTTCCGTGTTCCGCTCCGACCATGGGGCCATGTCCAGCCGCCATTCACTGGCGTGATCCGGATCGCGGGTGAACATGGAAGTGGCTTTGAGTTTGAACAGGTCCCGGGTCAGGGAAAGTCGCCGCCACTTTGCAAGTTCGACCCAGGTTTTCGTGCGAAGCTGGCGCTCCGTGTTAGCGGTCACGACTCCACGGGTGCCGGGAAAAGTAGACATACCCCAGTCCGCTAGCATGGCGAAACCGGCAGACTTGCCAATACCGTGACCGCTTTTGATCGCAGCCCGGATCACGTTCCGGCCTGCCGCTAGTTCGTCTCGGATATGGGCGAAGAGTTCTTCTTGCCAGAAATCGGGGCCATCGTGCTTAGCGAGGTCAGTGCCGGGAACCCCCCACGGAAACGCCCAATGAGCGTAGCGCAGGGGGTCGTTGGCACAGGCCGCCAGTTCTGTGATGAACTGTTCATCCACCGGAGACAACCTCCGGCGTTACGTCAATCATCTTGCGACGGTTGGCGAGTTCTTCCACCCGGAGCCGCGCAGCGTTCAGCTTGTCCGCGAAGCCTACGTGGAGGTTGACATCTGTCTCCGTCTTCTTGCCGAACCCGGTACGATCGGCCGCGAGTTCGACAATCTTGCGAAGCTCACTTTCCTTGATCAGGGCCACCCGATCGGGGTCAGTCAGCCGCTCGTTGAGTTCGTCCAGCGCGTCGACGCCGAGGGCGAGCAGCCGCTCCCTCATCTGCGCGCCATCGTGCTTGATCTCCTTGCGATAGTGTTCCACAAGCTCCCTAAAGCTGGGATCACTCTGCAGGATGCTGACACGCGAAAGCTCATAGCCGTAGGTGGCTGCGGCGATCCCCGGCTTCATCCCTTCGGACAAGGCCCGTGCCAATGCATGATGGCGCGCAGATAGGCGCTTGATGGGACTGGGGGCGGAACCCAGGTTCACAGTCCCGGCAAGCCGTGCTTCGGCAGGAGTCAGTTCGCGCGCAAATGCGAAGTGCAGCGGCGCGGGTGCGTCAACTGTTCGCAATGCAAGGGACACTGGAGCCTCCGAAGTTGGAACCGGGAGCGGGATGCGCCCGGCGAAGGTATTTGGCACGAGGCGGGGACCGGAGTCAAGCGGGAATACGCGGGCGGGCGGGTATGGCGGACGGCCCCGGGCCATTGTATGGCGGTTGCTGCGCTTTGCTGCGGGAGTGGGAACGAGGCAGGGAAAAGATTCCTAGGGAACCAAAATGCTCCAAAATGGCGGAAGGTCCTTGTACGGCGCGCGAGGGGTGGCACCGGCGAAAACGGCTCTGGCCCGGGGGAGATGGGACCCATCGGCGGCTTGGCGAGCGCGGGCAACGGCGGCGGACTCGCTTGAAAATAGTTGTTGACAGGGGCACGGGCGCGAGCCTATAAGGATGACGGATGCATGGTGCATCCGTGGAGACATGACATGACTAAGAACGTTGCACTTTCGCCGGTGGCTATCATCCGCAAGTTTGTCGCGGCAAAACAGAACGTGGCTACCGTTCGCCTTACGGGGGATATCGGCGCTTTCACCATTTCCCGCAATGGCGGGGAACCGGTGGCAATGCCTCATGAGGCGATGGAGTACGTGATTGAATTCGGCTTGCAACTTTTGCAAGATGCTTACGCGGGGAAGGCGGATCACAGAGCGCGTGTCGCGGCGTTTGATGCGAAGTATGACAAGCTTATCGGCGGCGCGCTTTCTTCCGGCCTTTCGTTGGAAGATGAGACGGCGATTGAATGCCTTGCTCTCGTCAAGGGTGGCGCGGACCGCATTAAGGCCGCAACCGCCGGGCTCAAGGGACGGGCGGTCACGGTCGCCAAGGCGAAACTCGCAAACGAAGTCATGGCGGCAAATGAGAAGTTTGCGGCTTTCGTCGCCAAGCGGCTTGATGAGATTAAGAAGGTCATAATCGCCGGTGGCGACATCGAATTGTGATTGAGTCGGGGATGGGCTTCACGGCCCATCCCTTTTCTTTGGCGATGCGAAGCGGGGCGCGAGTCCCGCTTTTTCTTTGCCCGTGTCACAGAACTGTAGAGCGGATCGGATGGCAGAAATCGCCCAGGACGATCCGTGCCGGGAACGCATGGCGTGACCGTGGCGTGACCGGATCGGCCAATGCGGCGGTCACGCGGGCCGATAGCGTCTTTGCCCGTGGCGATTGGCGGAAGCCCGGCGTTGCGGCGTTCCCGGCCATTGCCCGATGCATCCGCATCCGCCATCCCCGCATTCCCCTATTCACCTATTCGCGATTTGACATATCACAGCGCTGCAGGCGTTTCGCGTCCCAGTTTGGTATGCCTTCCGGCCATGGGCCATTGTATGCCTCTTGCTGGAAAGCAGGCTGGCAGCCATAAGCAGGCAGGGAGTGCTAAGCTTTTTAGTAGTTTTTTTTTTTTTTTTTTTTTTTTT
>JACCDR011531648.1_pt1 | contig 16930 bp, 16 predicted proteins | sample 7446431 | NCBI WGS metagenome assembly JACCDR01 (sample SAMN15323443, study PRJNA562643) | freshwater metagenome | isolation source: river surface water | place: USA:Blue River Watershed | collected 2017-08-17 | reverse complement strand
TGCCGCCGGGGTTTGCGCCCATCGCCCTGTCCGCGCAGGACTACACCGTGCTGCAGGCGCTGGCCACGGGCGGGGAGTGCGTCACGCGCGAGGCCATCGTGCAGGCGCTGGGCGGGGATTACCTGTCTTATGACCAGCGCCGCCTGGATACGCAGATGCGCCGCCTGCGCCGCAAGGTGGAGGACGCCTGCGGCCTGGACCTGCCCGTGACCACGCTGCGCAGCGTGGGCTTTCGCTTCCACGCGCAGATCGACGTGGTGCGTTGAGTCCTCGCAGCCCGGCAGAGCCACCTTTGTTGCAGTTCCCGTACACCTGTACCAGGGGGGGCTGCCTAGCATGGGATGCCTGTGAAATGTGAACGTCCTCACGGGGAACGACCATGCGCTACACCCGCACCGAATACGCCAGGATCGTGGCGGCCCAGCAGGAAACCCAGCGGGCCGAGGCCGACTACCAGCGCTTTCGCGCCGCCTACCTCGAGATCGCGCGCAACGAGCCGGGGCATGAGGTGGCGCTGGCCATGGTCGGCGCCGACATGGACCGCGCCCACGCGCGCCTGCAGAACCTGATCGGCCTGCCCAAGCTGCCGTTCACGCACGAGCCCAGCACCGTGATCCGGCGGGAGGCCCGGCGCATCGCGGAGGAAAACACCTGAGACCGGCGCCGGCCCGCCACCGCATGCCCACCCATCCCGTCGAGCCCGAGGCGCCCGCCCCGGGCCAGCCGCCCCACCACCACCCCGAGGCGCCCGAACCCAATCCCTCCCGCCTGCCCGTGGAGCCCGAGTTCGCACCCGAGTGGAAACCCGCCGAGCCCGACGACCCGGGCGCGCGGCCGCCGCCGACCTGAGGCGCGTGCCTCAGGTCCGGGCGCCAGGGGAGGGCGGCTCGTCCTGCGGTCCTGGCGAGGCGGGCGCCGCCAGCAGCAGGCCCTGCGCCTCGCGGTCCTCCTCCACGGGCAGCGGCGTGGCCTTGGCCAGCGCCATCCACACGCCGAAGGGCAGCGCCGTGCGGCTGCGGCGGCTCGCGGCCCGCGCCACCACCAGGCGCTCGCCCTGCGCCAGCATCACCCCGCATTCGGCCGGGATCTCCTCGGGCTGCGCGATGGGCCGCCCCTTGGCGTCCTGCCCCAGCACGTACCAGCACTCGCCCAGGTCCAGGTAGGCCGCGCGCTTGGCCGGCTTGCGCAGGTCCCCCAGCAGGTCGGCGCGGCGCACCTTGACCTCGTGCACGATGGGCTCGACGTAGTCCGCCACCGAGGTGTTGCGGATGGAAAAAACATCGGGCCGCGCCATGACCCATTGCGACTCGCCTTCCTGTGGCCCCGGCACCTGGGCGCGCAACGGCAACTCGCGCCAGGCGATGCGGCCGGCGCGTGACAGCTGCAAGGCCACCTGCCGCACCAGTGCCTCATGCTGCGCCAGCGCGGCGCGGTTGGCCGCCACCTGGCGCGCGGCCACGCGCACGCCCTCGTCGGTCAGCCGCACGGTTTCGCGGCCGTGCACGTCGCGCATGCGCTCGAGCAGGCCCGCCGCCAGCAGCTCCAGCTCGATCGCATCCTGGCAGGGCCAGCCCGCCGAGCGGTAGACCTCGCGCAGGCGCTGCGCATGGTGGCGGCCGGGGAGGAAAGCCTTCACGAAGGCGTCGTCAGGGGCGGGCGGTCGGTCCACGGCAGGGTCAGGCAAACGGCGTCCAAAGTGTAGTCGCGCCTGCCCGGCCGCAGGCGCGACAGTGGCCGACGCCTGCGTACGCCGGGCACCTACAGGCCGCTCCTGTCCGGCTAACGCACGATCGGGATCCGCCGGCCACCGATGGCCCTTCCACCGTCCCCACCCAGACCCTCGACCACCATGCCGGTTTCCTGCGCCGCCGAGCCCGCCGATCCGCTGCAGTTCCTGCGCGTGGCTGCGCAAGGGGCCGGCCTGGCCACCCATGAGGACCTGTGGCGCTGGTTGCGCGGCGAGGTGCAGTCCCTGCTGCCGCACGAGCTGTTCATCGCGGCCTGGGGGGACTTCCGCGCGGGCGCGGTGCAGATCGACCTGGTGTCCAGCCTGCCCGGCTTGCGCACCCGGCAGGCGCGCACGGCGCGCTTCCTGCCGCTGGTGCACTACCTGCGCGATTGCTGGGTCGCCGCGCAGCATGCGCCCTGCCAGGTGGACGTGCATGGCTGCGCCAGCCTGTGCGCGCCCGCTACGGCCGCTGCGGCCGGGGCTGGCGCGGTGGTGTCTGCCGTCGCGCCCGACCCGGCGCTGGGCTGCCTGCGCACGGCCCTGGTCCACGGCACGCGCGAGGCCGCGCCGCCGGGCGAGCGCGTGTTCGCGGCGCTCACCTGGCGTGCCCGCGCCGATGAATCGCAGGCGCAGGCGCTCGAGCTGCTGGTGCCCTTCATCGACACCGCGCTGCGCCGCATGCCGCCCCTGCCGGAGGCCGCCCGCCTGCCTGCGCCAGGGGGGGCGGCCCCCTGGTCCGGCCGGCGCCACCCCCTGGCGGCCCTGGTGCCGCCCATGGGCGTCCTCAGCGAGCGCGAGCGCCAGATCATGGCCTGGGTCGCGATGGGCAAGACCAACCCCGAGATCGGCTGCATCCTGCATATCAGCGAGTTCACGGTGAAGAACCACATGAAGAGCATCTTCAGCAAGCTCGACGTGTCCAACCGCGCGCAGGCCGTGGCCAGGCTGACCAGCCCGCCCGCCCATGCCTAGGCCGTGGCGCCGCATGACCCGGGCCCGCCATGCCACGCTCCACGCCTCCCCACGTCCTGACCCCATGACGCCGCACGGGCACAGCGAGAGCCGCCTGCTGCGGGCGCTGGAGGCACTGCTCGAGCCGGGGCTGGCCGTGCTGTCGCTGTGGGCGCTGGCCTGGTGGCACGAGGGCGCGCTCACGCCCGGTTGGCTGCTCACCTCGGTGCTGGCCTTTGCGCTGTCGTATCCCGGCCGCACGCCGCTGCATGCCGGCTTGGGCCAGGTCGCGGCCCAGGTGCTGGCGGGCTGGGTCTGGATGCTGGCGCTGCTGGGGGCGCTGGGCCTCGTCACCGGCACCCTGGCCCAGCTCTCGCCGCGCGTGCTGCTGCACTGGGCCTGGCTGGCGCCCGCGCTGGTGCTGCTGGCGCATGCCGGGCTGCGCCGCGCGGCGCCGCACCTGGTGCGCCTGCAGGGCCCGCCGCTGCGCGCCGTGGTGGTGGGCCTGAACCCGCAGGGCCGGGCCCTGGCCGACCGCCTGGCGGCTTCGCGGGAGGCAGGCATCGCGCTCCTGGGCTGCTTCGACGACCGGCAGGACGGGCGGGCCGCCGGCGGCCACCGCTTACTGGGCCGTCTCGAGGACATCGCCGCCTTCGTCAAGTCCCAGCGCGTGCACCTGATCTACCTGTCCCTGCCCATGGCCTCGCAGCCGCGCATCAAGGCGCTGCTCGATGCGCTGAAGGACACCACCGCCTCGGTCTACTTCGTCCCCGACATGTTCGTGACCGACCTGATCCAGGGGCATGCGGATTCGGTCTGCGGCCTGCCGGTGATCTCGGTGTGCGAGACGCCGCTGCGCGGCCCGGCCGGCCTGGCCAAGCGCGCCAGCGACATCGTGCTGTCCGTGGTGATCCTGCTGGGGCTGTCGCCGGTGCTGCTGGCCATCGCGCTGGCGGTCAAGCTCACCTCGCCGGGGCCGGTGATCTTCCGCCAGCGCCGCTACGGGCTGGATGGCGAGGAGATCGTGGTGTGGAAGTTCCGCTCCATGACCGTGGAGGAGGACGGCGGCACCATCCGGCAGGCGCAGCGCGGCGACGCGCGCATCACGCCACTGGGCGCCTTCCTGCGACGCACCTCGCTGGACGAACTGCCGCAGTTCTTCAACGTGCTGCAGGGGCGCATGAGCATCGTCGGCCCGCGCCCGCACGCCGTGGCGCACAACGAGCTGTATCGCTCGCAGATCAAGAGCTACATGGTGCGCCACAAGGTCAAGCCGGGCATCACCGGCTGGGCCCAGGTCAATGGCCTGCGCGGCGAGACCGACTCGCTGCAGAAGATGGAGGCGCGCGTGCGGCACGACCTGGACTACCTGCGGCACTGGTCGCTGGGGCTGGACTTCTACATCATCCTGCGCACGGTGCGGCTGGTGTTCAGTGATCGGTCGGCGTTTTGAGGGCCGCGTCGTCCGCCATGCGCAAAGCTGCTCACGCCGGCGATCCCCGTAGCCCGATCGAGCCATTGCTGGGGCGCAGCCTCATCGACACCATGGCACGCGTGCGAACAACCAAGGACGCCATGTGAACTCCCTCGAGGCTGCCGCCCGCCCCTCCCGCCACGATGCCGCCATGCCCCGTGTCCGGGGCCTGGCGTGCGCCACCCGTCATGTCGCCGTCGCCGCCGTGGCGGGCCTGCTGGCCAGCGCCGTGCCGGCCCAGGAGGTCGACCCTTCGGAGGCGGGCGACACCTTGCGCTGGCGCGCGGCGGCCCGCGTGGAGCATGACGACAACGTGCTGCGCGCGCCCGCCGCCGTGTCCGACGAGGTCCTCGTCCTGACCTCCGGCGTGCGCCTGGACAAGCGCTACAGCCTGCAGCGGCTGACGCTCGACGCCGAGGCTGCCACGCACCGCTTCCGCGACCTGTCCGCGCTGGACTACCGCACGCTCAACTACCGGGCCGCCTGGGAGTTCCAGGTCACGCCGCGGCTCCAGGGCACGGCCAGCGCGCAGCGCCGGCAGTACCGCGACATCACCGATGCCTCCGTCGCCAGCGCCCGCGCGGCGCGCCGCATCGAGCGCGACGACCTGCTGGAGGCCGCCTGGCTGCCGGGTGGCGGCTGGCGCGCGCTGGCCGGGGTGGAGCGCTCCAGCAGCGCCAGCGACGATCCCCGCTCGCTGGAGTCCAGCCCCCGCGTGCGCAGCGCCCGCGCCGGCTTCGGCTACGAGTTCGGCTCTGGCGCGCTGGCCACGCTGCAGTGGCGCCGTGGCGATGGCGAGTACCGCAGCGGCCAGGGGCCGGACTTCCGCGAGACCGAGCCCTTCGCCACCCTGCGCTGGCCGGCCGGGGGGCGCACCGCCTTCCAGGCCCAGGCGGGCCGGCTGTCCCGCCGGCACGAGGCCGCCGGCGAGCGGGACTTCCGCGGCGCCGTCGGCAACGCCAGCATCACCTGGACCTACTCGCCCAAGACGCGCGTCGAGGCCGGCGTGGCGCGGGACCTGGGCAGCTATGAATTCGCCGGCGGCGGCCATGTGCGCGGCTGGCGCTGGCACCTGGAGCCCGCCTGGCAGCCTTCGGGCAAGACGGCCCTGCGCCTGCGGCTCGCGCGGGAAACGCGCGACTGGCGCACCGTCGCCCCCACGGCGCCCGATGCCGGCCGCGAGGACCGCACCCGCTGGGCCGCGCTCACCTTCGAGTGGCTGCCCCTGCGGCCGCTGGCGCTCACGGCCTCGGTGCGCGCAGAGCGGCGCGACTCCAGCCTGCCTGCCTACGACTTCCGCGCCACGATCTACGCCCTGGGTGCGCGGCTCGAGTTCTGATTCCTTTCCTGTCCGCCTTCGGGAGATCCACCATGCCCGCCACGCCGCATGTCCCCACACCCTGTCCCGCATCCGCTGCCGTGACCCTGCTTCGCGCCCTGGCCGCCATCGCGCTGTCCTGGCTGCTGTGCGCCGTGCCCGCCGGTGCCGCGCCCAACGGCGCGGAATACCGCCTGGGCCCCGGCGATGCCATTCGCGTGCAGGTGTTCCAGAACCCGGACCTGACGGTCGAGGCCCGCGTGTCCGAGAACGGCAGCATCAGCTACCCCCTGATCGGCGCCGTGCAGCTGGGGGGGCTGGCCCTGGGCGAGGCCGAGAAGCGCATCGCCGACGCGCTGCGCCAGGGCCGCTACCTCAAGGCGCCGCAGGTCAACATCAACCTGCTGCAGGTGCGGGGCAACCAGGTCGCGGTGCTGGGCCAGGTCACGCGCCCGGGCCGCTTTCCGCTGGAGACGGCCCAGGTGCGCGCCAGCGAGATGCTGGCGGCCGCCGGCGGCGTCACCACGCTGGGGGATGACATGCTGGTCGTCACCGGCCAGCGCGAGGGCAAGGCCTTCCGCCGCGTCATCGACATCGCCGCACTGTTCAGCGGCGGGTCCCCGGAGGACGACATCCTGCTGGCGGCCGGAGATTCGCTCTATGTCCCGCGCGCGCCGCTGTTCTACATCTATGGCGAGGCGCAGAAGCCCGGCCCTTACCGGGTGGAGCGCCACATGACCGTCATGCAGGCCCTGGCCGCGGGCGGTGGGCCCACGGCCCGTGGCAGCCACAGCCGCCTGCGCCTGCACCGCGCCGGCCCGGATGGCGCCGTGGTGCAGTCCACCCCGGAACTGACCGACCTGGTACAGCCGGGCGATGTCATCTTCGTGCGCGAGAGCCTGTTCTGAGCGCCTGGCCGCGCTTGCCTGCCTGACGACTGGACCGACGATTGGAGGGCCCCATGAGCCTGCTGCAGTTCTTCTCCATCCTGCGCGCGCGCTGGGCCGCGGCCGGCCTGATCCTGCTGGCCACGCTGGCGGCCGTGCTGGCCTGGGTGCTGCTGCGCCCCACCTGGTGGAGCGCCCGCGCGCCGGTGCTGGTCGATGTGCAGGCCTCCGACGTGGGCGGCGGCTTCGCACCGGCCCTCCTGGCCAGCTACCTGGCCACGCAGATCGACATCGCCCGCAGCGAGCGCGTCTCGGCGCGGGCGGTCGATGCCCTGTACGCCGAGGAGCTGCGCCGCAACCCGGACGCGCCGCCCCTGGGCGACGAGCGCCGGCGCGAGCGCGTGCAGGCCGTGCAGCAGGGGCTGGAGGTCAAGCCCGCGCGCGAGAGCAACATCATCCACATCCACTGGATGGGACGGAACCCTGGCGAGGCGGCGCGCGTGGCCAATGCCGTGGCCCGCGCCTTCGTGGACGTGAGCCTGGAGCTCAAGACCGGGCCGGCCAAGCAGGACGCCAGCTGGTTCGAGGAGCAGGTGCGCGCCAGCCGGCAGAAGCTGGAGCAGGCGCAGGTGCGGCTGTCGGAGTTCCAGCAGCGCGCGGGCATCGTCGGCAGCGAGCAGGCCGACCACGAGGTCGCCCGCCTGAACGAGCTGTCCCTGCAGCTGGCGCAGGTGCAGGCGCAGACCACCGACAGCCAGAGCAAGCGCGCCGCCTCGCGCGACACGGTGGCCGAGGTCATGCAAAGCCCGCTCGTCAACGGCCTGAAGGCGGACATCGCGCGGCTGGAGGCACAGGTGCAGCAGGCCGGTGCCACGCTGGGCCCGCGCCATCCCCAGATGCAGCGCCTGGACGCCGAGCTAGCGGCGCTGCAATCGCGCCTGGCCACCGAGACGGCGCGCATCGGCCGCAGCATCGACACCAGCTTCCAGGCCGGCCGCGCGCGCGAAGGCGAGCTGGCCGCCGCGCTCCATGCGCAGCGCACGCGCGTGCTGGGCCTGAACAAGGACCGCGCCCACCTGGCGCTGCTCAGGCAGGACGTGGACGCCGCCCAGCGGGCCTTCGAGGCGGTCAGCGCCAATGCCTCCAAGAGCCGCCTGCAAAGCCTGACCACGCAGACCAACCTGATGCTGCTGGCGCCGGCCGTCGAGCCGCAGTCACCGGCCGGGCCCAGCCCGCAGCAGGCGGTGGTGGTGGCCACGCTGGCCGGCCTGGCGCTGGCGGTCATCGGCGCGGTGCTGCTGGAGTTGGCCAACCGCCGCGTGCGCAGTGCCGACGACATCGCCATGGCCACCGACCTGCCGCTCCTGGCCAGCGTGCCCCCGGCCCATCCCGGCTTCAAGGCGCTGCCGCCGGTACAGCGGCGCCTGTCGCTGCTGTCCAACGGGAGCCCCGCATGAACACCCGTGTCCTTCCTCTGTCACGCGATCCGGACGGCCTTCTGCCCGCCAGCCGCCAGGCCAGCCTGCCGCTGGGCGCGCTGATGGTCGAGTGCGGTCGCCTGTCCGCGCACGATGCCGAGCGCATCCACACGCACCAGCTCAAGACGGGCCAGCTCTATGGCGAGGCCGGCATCGAGATGGGGCTGATCTGCGCGCAGGACGTGCGCGCCGCGCTGTCGGTGCAGTTCGGGCATGTGAGCCTGCCGCGCGATGCCGGCCTGGGCAGCGAGCTCATCGCCGCCTGGCAGCCGGAGAACCCCACCGTCGAGAACCTGCGCACGCTGCGCAGCCAGTTGATGCTGCGGTGGTTCGAGAACGACGCGCGCCATGCCGCGCTCGCCGTCGTCAGCCCGGGCCGGCGCGAGGGCCGCAGCTACATCACGGCCAACCTCGCGGCGCTGTTCTCGCAACTGGGCAAGCGCACCCTGGTCATCGATGCCGACCTGCGCAGCCCGCGGCAGCACCGCCTGTTCGGCGTGCCGGGGCGCGTGGGCCTGTCCGGCGTGCTGGCGGGGCGGCTGGGCATCGACACGGTCGTCGACATCCCGTCCCTGCCCGGCCTGTCGCTGCTGCCGGCGGGCACCACCCCGCCCAACCCGCAGGAGCTGCTGGCGCGCAACGGCTTCACGCGCCTGCTGTCCGCGCTGCGCTCGAGCTTCGAGGTGATCCTGGTGGACACGCCGGCCTTCGGTGCCTGCGCCGACGCGGGCACGGTGGCGGCGCGTTGCGGCGCGGCCATGGTGGTGGCCTGCCGGGACAGCAGCTCCGTGCCGGGCATGGCGGCCGTGACGGGCGCGCTGCGCGAGTTCAGCGTCACCGTGGTCGGGGCCGTGCTCAATGCGACGGGCCGGTCCTCGTGAGCGGCTGGGCCCGGCGCTGGGCGTCCCTGGTGCGGCACGTCACGCGCGTGCAGGGGAGCGCCGGCCAGCGCCAGCTGCTGCAGTGGCTGGCCCGACCCTCCCGGCCCCAGGTGCTGGCCTTCGTCAATGCGCATGCGATGAACAGCGCGGCCCGCGATGCGCGCTTCTTCGCGGCGCTGCAAGGGGCGGACACCCTGCTGCGTGACGGTATCGGCATGGCCCTGCTCCTGGCCCTGCTCAATCAGCGGCCCGGGTTGAACCTCAATGGCACGGACCTCATTCCCCGACTCCTTCGCCGCCACGCCGGCCAGCCCATTGCGCTGTTCGGCACGCAAGAGCCCTGGCTGTCCCGGGCGCGCGCCGCCATCGACCGGGACCTCGCGCCCGGCAGCGTGTGCGTGGCGGCCCACGGCTTCCTGCCGCTGGAGCGCTATGTCGACCTGGCCGTGATGCACCGGCCGCGGCTGGTGGTGCTGGCCATGGGCATGCCCCGGCAGGAGGAGGTGGCGCAGGCGCTGCGCGCCGCCCTGTTCGAGCCCTGCCTGATCGTGTGCGGCGGTGCCATCCTCGACTTCCTGGGCGGGCGCGCCTTGCGCGCGCCCCGGCTCCTGCGCGGCTGCGGGCTGGAGTGGGCCTGGCGGCTGGTGTGCGAGCCGCGCCGCCTGTTCCGCCGCTACGTGCTGGGCAACCCGCTGTTCATGGTTCGTGCCTTGCGGCTGGCGCTGCGCGGGTTGCGCCGCCAGCCCGGTTGACGCGGGCCGGGGCCCCTGGCTGCCGCCGCTAGGCGTAACGCGCCCGCGCCGATTGCGCCTGGCGCGTGAGCCACCAGGCGGCGCCCTGCTGCACGGCGCGCTCGCACGGCACCCAGGCCAGGCCCAGCGCCTGCGTCGCCGCCGACCCGTCCAGGTGCAGCTGCCGCGCCCACAGGTCCACCAGCTGCGGCGTGACCGGCCAGGGCCACCCGCTGGTGGCGCGGGGCGCCCAGCGGCGTGCCGCCTGCAGCACCGGCCCCGCCACCCAGGCATCCAGCCGCAGGCGCAGCGGGGGGATGCGGCGCAGCGGCGTGGCGCCGATGGCCAGTGCCAGCGCGGCGAAGTACTCGTTCCATCGGGGGCTGTCGGGCGCGACCAGGTTCAGCACGCGGCAGGCGCCCGGCGCCGGCGGGTGGCGCAGCGCCTGCAGGATGGCCTCGCACACATCGTCCACATGCACCCCGTTGCTCCAGCCATCGCCGCCCGGGCCCAGGTCGCCGATGCGGCCAGCCTGCAGCCACTGCGCGATGCGGTCCACCCACAGCACACTGCCCGGTCCCCAGACGCAGCCCGGTCGCAGCACCGTCACGGCACCCCCCGCCGCCGCCAGCCCGCGCATCGCGGCCTCGGCCTCCTGCTTGGCACGGCCGTACCAGGCGCGCGCGGCCGGCAGCGGCGTGGACTCGTCCACCACGCCTTCGCGCTCCCCGTACACGGCCATGCTGCTCAGGTGGACCACCCCCAGCACCCGCGCGGTGGCGGCCGCCCGTGCCAGCACGCGCGCGCCGTGTGCAATCGCCTGCGCGCTGCCCGCCACGCAGTTCACCACGGCGTCCACCTGCTCCAGGGCCGCGGCCAGCGCTGCCTCGTCGCAGGTGTCCAGCCGCATCGCGTGGGCGGTGGGGCGGCGGCTCGCGCACACGGGCGTGGCCCACCCGCTGGCTTTCATCCACGCGCACAGGCGGACGCCGATGTGGCCCGTTCCGCCCAGTACCAGCACTCTCATGGCAGCTCCTTCAGGTGATCAGGCCGGTGTCACCGGCGTGGCGGGGGCGGCCGGCGCGAGGTCGGCGGCCGGCGCCCGCCGGGGTTGCAGCAGGACCGCCAGGTGCTCCGCCAGGCGCAGCGACAGCGCTACCAGCGTCAAGGTGGGGTTGGCCTGGCTGGCGGTGGGGAACACCGCGCTGCCGGCGACGAACAGGTTGCGCACCCCATGCACCCGGCACTGCGGGTCGACCACGCTGGTGCGCGGGTCCCGGCCCATGCGCGCCGTGCCGATGTGGTGCCCGCCGTAGGCGCCGTAGCGAAGCAGGTCTTCCTCCAGCGTCTCGCGCTGCAAGCGCAGGCGGCCGGTGCCGGTGCGGGCGAATTCGGCAGCGATGCATGCCAGCGTGCGCGCCAGCGAGTCGATGTCCTGCGGCTGGTAGCGCCAGTCCACCCGCAGGCGCCGCAGGCCCAGCGCGTCCACCGTGTCGCCCAGCGTCACCCGGCTGGCGGGGTGGGGCACCTGCTCGCCGTGGACCTCGAGGCTGAAGCGGTTGGAGCGATTGGGCAGGATCACCGACGGAAACTTGCGCGGCGCCAGCGTTCGCCGCGCGATCCAGTGCCCCAGGAAGGCCGTGGTGTCCGCGCCGTCGCACACTAGGTTGCGCAGGTGGCGGGCCTGCGTGCCCAGCGAGCTGGCCAGCGGGTCCTGCAGCCGCCGGCCATATTCGTAGCTGATGAAGCGGCGCGCCAGGAACAGGCCCGACAGCACGCCGCTGCGGTGCGAGGGGTCGGTGATGCGCGGGAAGTGCAGCCGCGCCACGGCATTGAGCAGGCCCTCGCGGCGCTGGTGCCCGGCGTCAATGGACAGCCGCCGCCGGCAGTACACGCCGTCCGTATCGACCTCGTAGCCATGGCGCACGTCCGCAGGCGTGCCGTGGATCTCCAGCGTGCCCACGTTGCCGGCGATGTGGCACATGTAGTAGCGGCCCACCACGTCGTGCCGGTTGCCCACGCCCTGGGGCAGCACGTCGTTCGAGCACAGCATCAGGCGCGGCGTTTCCAGGCCCCCGGCCGCCAGCACCACGGCCTGCGCCCGGGCCCGCAGGCGGTTGCCGGCCAGGGTGCCGATGTCCAGCCAGTCCACGGCCAGGCCGTCCGCCTGCAGCCGGATGGCGGTGCACACGGCGCCCTCGAGCACCTGCACGTCCGGCGCGAGCTGCAGGCGGCGCGCGTAGCGGCGGCCGAAATCGGTGGGGCAGGAAAAGCGCTCCAGGCTGGTGGTGCGCACGATGTCGCTGGTGAAACCGGTGACCAGGGGCGGCGAGGTGGGAAAGGCCTCGCGCGCGTCGTAGGCGAAGCGGCCGGCCTCGGCCAGTGCGTTGGCCGCCACGTAATGGGGCCGCAGCGCGTCGTAGCCGATCGGCCAGCCCGGCGCGCCCACCCAGTCCCTGGCCTCGAAGTCGATCGGGTCGAACGGCATGCAGCGCCCGCCCCAGCGCGTGCTCGACCCGCCCAGCCCGCGCATGCGGTAACGGTGCGGCGGGCTGTGCATGGGGTTGGCCAGCTCGCCCTCGTACAGCGCCTGCGCCAGCGGGTCCTGGGGCCGGCGGCCCGCCTCGAGCAGCAGCACCGACAGCCCGCGCCCCGACAAGGACAGCGCCAGCGCGATGCCGGCGGGCCCGCCGCCCACCACGCACACGTCCGCCCGCAGCACGGTGCCGCGCGGCACCTCGTCGGCGTTGATCCTCATCCGATGCTCTCCTCCTGCAGGGTGGCCGGCATGGACCCGGCATGGCGGCTGGCCGCGGGCGCCGCCGAGACGCCGAAGTGCCGCGCGTGGATGGCGGCGATGCGCTCGAAGAAGCGGGGCAGGGTGAAGTGCTCGTGCCACAGGGCCTGGCCCTGCCGCGCCAGGCGTTCGCGCAGGCCTGCATCGCCCAGCAGCCGGGCCAGGGTCCGGGCCAGGGCCTGCGCATCCCCCGGGGGCACGAAGCAGGCGTCCCGGCCGTCGGTCAGCACATGGGGGATCTCGCCGACGGGTGTGCACACCACGGGCACGCCATGCGCGAGCGCCTCCAGGATCGCCAGGGGCAGGCCCTCGTCGTGGGAGGGCAGCACCAGCGCGTCGGACTGCGAGAGCAGCTGCCCCACGCGCGGCTGGTCTGCCCAGCCCTCGAAGCGCGCGCGCTGGCCCAGGCCGAGCGCGCGCGCCAGGGCGCGCCAGTGCGGCAGGTCGCCGCCGCCCAGCAGCGTCAGCTGGGCCTGCAGCGCGGCCAGGGGCGGCAGCGCCAGCGCCTGCAGCAACTCGGGCACGCCCTTGCGCTCGGACAGGTTGCCCACGAACAGCAGCCGCGGCGGCCCGTCGGTGCGGCGGCCCGCAGGCAGGGGCTGCGGCACGCCATTGATCACCACCTCCACCCGCTCGCGCGGGACGCGCAGCTCGCGGACCACGAAGTCCGCCGACTGCCGACCCAGCACGATGCAGGCCGCGGGCAGGGCGAACACCTGGCGGACGATCCAGCGCAGGGGACGGGGAAAGCGCGGCCAGGCCCGGTGCAGCTGCGCGGCGTGCAGGTGCAGCACCACGGGGATGCCCATCGCACGGCAGGCGAGCACGAGCACGCTCTTTCGCACGAGGCTCAGGCGTTCGGCCATGTTCACGTGCACGCCGGCGACCCGGCCCTGGCGGCGGGCGCGTGCCAGCCGGCGCAGCGCGCCCGCCAGCATGAGGAGCGAGGCGGCGGCGCTGCCGTCGCCCCGCGTGTCCAGCGGCAGCAGGCGGGCGTGGCCGTCACCGCCGCGGAGGCCGTCTGCGCCGCTGGCGGTGGTGCCTGCCATCACGCGGGGGGCGTCGGCCTGCGATTGCATCAGGTAATCCGCGACCTTGAACATGCCGCCGCCCACGGGTGTCCAGGGGCAGGCGATGAAGATCGTCGGGTGGCCGTCTTCGCGGGTGGCCGGCGGGTGGTGGCGGTCATGGGCCATGGCGGTGTCCCCGTGAGGTGTTCAGTGCCGCTGCCTGCGGGCCGGCGTCGGGCTGCGGCACCGCACCCTGCGGCTCGCGCAGGATGCGGCTGGCGATGGGACGTTGCGGTGGCCGGCGCCTGCGTAGCAGGCCGCGTCCCAGTCCGGCGGCGCATACGCACCAGGACAGCACCGCATAGGCGCCGCGCGCGAGCGAGCGCTTGCGCCAGCACATCAGCGCCGGCGGCAGCAGGGCCAACGCCAGCACGCCGCCGGCCCGGGCCCCGCCTGCCGGCATGGCCCCGGCCACCGCGGCCAGGCCCAGCCACCAGGCCCAGACCCCGGCGTACAGCCGCAGCTCGCGCACGTCGCGCAGCACCAGCCGCAGCCAGGGCCGGCCCAGGGCGGCCCGCAGCAACTCGCCGGTGCCCCAGGCATAGCCCGATGCCCAGCGCCGCGCCAGCAGGCGCAGGGCGGGCGTCCGGTGCCCCTCGTGGCTCACCGAGACCTCGGGCAGCCGCCACAGCTTCCACCCGCGCGCGCGCAGGCGCGCGGCCAGGTCGAACTCCTCGTAGCTGTGGAGGTTGCGGTCGGACAGGTAGCCCGCTTCCTGGATCGCCAGCCGGCGGTACATCGCCCCACCGTCGAGCCGGTCGACCGGGCCGGGCACGCGGTGGGGCTCGCAGGCCTCGCGGGCCTGGCGCTCCCGGTACTCCAGGTGGTCGAGGTTGCGCTCCACCACGCGGCCACCCACGCCGGCCACTTCGGGGTGCTGCGCCAGGAAGGCCAGCGCCTGCGCCAGGAAGGCCGGGTCCAGCGCCATGTCGCCGTCCATCAGGTACACGAACTCGCCGCGCGAATGCTGGAAGCCCAGCTGCGGGCCGATGCCGCAGCACCGCTCGCGCGGGTCCATCAGCTGCACGATGCGGATCGGGTAGGCGCTGGCGATTGCCACCGTGCGGTCCGTGGATGCCGAGTCGGCCAGCACCACCTCGCCACCCACCGCCGACACGGCGGCCAGGGCCGTCTCCACGGCGTGGGCGATGCGGGCCTGTTCGTTGAGCGCCTTGATGATCACCGTCACCGGGCAGCCACCGGGTGGCGAAAGGGCCGGGCCGGCCGGGCTCATGGCGCTTCCACTTCCGCCAGGTCCTGCGGCGCCGCCTGGGCGAAGGCCTGCGCGCTGCGCAGGCGCCAGCGTTGCCAGCGCCCGGCCACGCCGCAGGGCATCAGCAGGGCCATCAACAGCGTGAGGCACCAGCGCCGGCCCACGATGCCGCGGGCCGCCTGCGCCAGCCAGCGCAGCGCCTCGCCGCGCTGGCCCGCGGCCAGGGCCGCGCGTGCCAGCGTGACCTGCTGCTGCGACACGAACCACAGGGCCGAGCGCCGGTGGCGGGCGGGAATGACGCCCGCCAGCGCCTGCTGGCGCATGCGCACGAGGAAGGGCGGCAGCGTTCGCCGGGCGCAGGACGACAGGCTGCCCGGCACTTCGCGCACCGTCGCCAGGGGCGCGTTGACCAGGGCCACGGGTGACTGGTCGGCCAGCCGGAACCACAGGTCCAGGTCCTCGCCATGCTGCTCGGCCTCGAAGAAGCACGGGGACATCGCCCGCAGCCGGCTCGCGCGCGCTGCCGCGCTGCTGGCGCACAGCGAGGACCCGCGCATCCAGCGCTGGCGAAGGTCGTCCACCACCTCCACTTCGCAAAACCCTGCAGGCACGGTCCAGGGCTCGATGGGACGCCCCTCGGCGTCCATGAGCGTGCGAAAGCCCGTCCCCAACAGGTCGGCGCCGGGGCAGGCCGCATGGGCGCGCGCCAGCGCGGCCAGGAAGCCCGGGTGGTAGGCGTCGTCGGCATCGAGAAAGGCCACCCAGTCCCCGCGGGCCAGCGCGATGCCGCGGTTGCGGGCCGCCGACACGCCGGCGTTGGACTGCCGCACCAGCCGCAGGCGCGGATCACCCAGGCCGGCCACCACCTGCGCGCCGCCGTCGGTGGAGCCGTCGTCGACGACGATCACCTCCAGCGCCGGCAGCGTCTGCGCCAGCGCCGAGGCCACCGCGCATTCGACGAAGCCGGCCTTGTTGTACAGGGGGATCACGACCGAGAAGTTCATGCGGTGGCTCCGTGGCGCAAGGGAAAACGGCGCGGCCGCGGCGCGGGCTGCGCGCTCGCTGCCGCTGCCAGCGTCACCAGCAGCAGCAGGTGGGTGAACAGCTCGGGGTCATAGCCCTGCAGTCCCAGGGGCACCTCGCTGATCGCGCGCAGCGCAATCGCCAGGAACAGCGCCAGGGGCAGGCCCGCGCTGGCCCGCGCATGGCGCAGCGACAGGGCCAGCAGCACGCCCGCATAGGCCACCAGCGCCAGGGCGCCCACGGTGCCGGCGCGCGCCGCGTCGTCCATGAACTGGTTGTGCGCGTGGGTCGCGTGCGGCAGTCCGATGCTGGCCCGGTAGGCGGCATCCCACAGCGACAGGCCGTAGCCGAACACCGGGTGCGCGGCCCATTCCTGCGCGGCCGCCGCCCAGATGCGGTCGCGCCCGGTCAGGGACGTGAGCTGGGCACCCTGGTCGCTGGCCAGGAAATCGCCCAGGCGCACGGCCACGTCGGCCAGCAGCAGCGTGGCTGCGGCGGCCAGCACCCCCAGCCCGGCCAGTGCGCATACCGCCACGCCGAAGCTGCCGCTGCGCGGGTCCGCCAGGCGAGCCTGGAAGGCGCGGCCATGGCGGGCCCAGGCCATGGCCCCCCCGGAGATGGCGAACGCGATCCAGGCCGTCTTCGACTGCGCCAGCACCAGCACCCCCAGGCCCAGCGCCCACGCGGCCAGGCGCAGCCACCGGCGCGGGTAGGGCCGGGCGAGCAGCAGCAGCAGCGCGACCTGCGCCATCATCCCCTGCGAGACCGGGTGCGCCGCCAGGCCGCCGAAGCGGGGCAGCCCGCGCAGCAGGCCCTCGGCATAGGTCGTGTCCAGCACCATGTGCATCCGCAGCGGGATCAGGGCCACGCCGGCCAGCATCAGCGCGAACAGCGTGTCGCGCGCGATCGCGAGGATGCGGTCCCGCTCCCCCGGGCTCACCAGGCAGGCCGCCGTCCCCGCGCCCAGCGCATACAGCAGCTCGTGACTGACCTGCGGGTTCGCCCCGAAGAGGGCGGGCAGCCCGGTGCTGCCCGCCCAGTACGCCAGGAAAGCACCGAGCAGCAGTGCGCTGGGGGTGCGCAGGCGCAGCGCGAGGTGGTTGGCGACCTGTTCCACGGCGGCCAGGAGCAGCAGCAGCGAGACGCCCCGCTGCAACCAGGCCACAGCGGCCGGCCGGACCGGCTCGGCGATCACCTGGAGCTCGGCGAAGGCCTGCGTCAGGTCGCGGTTCGTCAGCACCACGTTCAGCGCCGTCACGGCCAGGATGGCGGGAAAGACCCAGGGCAGCAGCCCGGGCGAGGCGCGCTGGGCCTGCGTCATGGCCGGGCCTCCGCCACGCGGCGCGACGCGCCGGCCCAGGGCCGCAGGCCGGCCACC
>JACCDR010566995.1_pt1 | contig 16933 bp, 10 predicted proteins | sample 7446431 | NCBI WGS metagenome assembly JACCDR01 (sample SAMN15323443, study PRJNA562643) | freshwater metagenome | isolation source: river surface water | place: USA:Blue River Watershed | collected 2017-08-17 | reverse complement strand
GTGGCACAGTGACATGGACGGGTAATTTAACAGGCAGTTCAGTAACGGTTACGCCAACTAGAACAACTTCATACAAAGCTTTGTGCGCAGTAAATGGCTGTAAAAGTGATTCAAGTACAGCGGTAACAATAACGGTAACGCCCAAACCAGCAACACCAGTAGCCAAAAGTAATAATAGCTCAGTTTGTTTAGGAACAGGTGCGGTACTTTCAGCCACAGGTTGCAGTGGCACAGTCACTTGGACGGGTAATTTAACAGGCAGTTCAGTAACGGTTACGCCAACTAGAACAACTTCATACAAAGCTTTGTGCGCAGTCAATGGCTGTAAAAGTGATTCAAGCACAGCGGTGACAATTACGGTAACGCCAAAACCAGCGACACCAGTAGCGAAAAGTAATAATGCCAGTGTTTGTCTGGGAACAGGTGCGGTACTTTCAGCAACAGGTTGTACTGGCACAGTCACTTGGACAGGTAATTTAACTGGAAGTTCTGTAACAGTAACACCAAGCAAAACAACGTCTTACAAAGCCCTTTGTAACTTAAATGGCTGTAAAAGTGATTCAAGTACAGCGGTGACAATAACGGTAACGCCCAAACCTACAGCCCCAATCGTAAGAACCAATACCATTTGTAGCAACCCAACCCAACTGATATGGGATAAATCCTTTGGAGGAACTAATACCGATTACCTGATGAGTGTAGTGCCTACTAATGATGGAGGATTCGTTTTAGGGGGATACTCTCAATCTCCAGCCAGCGGAAGCAAACAGGAGCAATCGAAAGGTAAATATGATTATTGGATTATCAAAGTTGATGGGAAAGGTGACAAAGTTTGGGAAAAATCATTTGGAGGCTCAGGGGATGATATTTTGTCACAGGTAGCCACTACGAGTGATGGGGGATTTGTACTGGTAGGCTATTCTAATTCTCCTATAAGTGGTGACAAGACCGCTCCAGCGAAGGGATTGAATGATTTTTGGATAGTAAAAATCAATGTTAATGGAGCGAAGCTTTGGGATAAAAGCTTTGGAGGTAGTGGAACGGATAATGCTAGTTGTGTATTAGTCAACACAGATAATAGTTTTTGGATAGGTGGCAATACAGATTCAGGGGTAAGTGGAGATAAAAAAACATTGTCTTATGGTAGCTATGACTATTGGCTATTGAAGGTTGGAACTACAGGTTTACTGGAGAAGGAATACAGTTTTGGGGGTAGTAATGTAGATTTTCTGCAAAGTATGGTTGTATCAAAAGATAATACAATCCTCTTAGCAGGTCATTCCAACTCTCTCCAAAGTGGGGTTAAGAGCCAATCAACCAATGGTGTTTTTGATTATTGGGTATTGAAACTTAACGCTTCTGGTAATATTGTATGGGATAAAACTTATGGAGGTACTGGTCAAGAGGAGTTGGCGAGTGTTATTGCCTTGTGGGATGGTAGTTATGTTTTGGGAGGAATCTCGTTGTCGGGTGTAAGTGGAGATAAAACGGAGGGTTCACGAGGGAATTTCGATTGTTGGCTTTTAAGAATAGATGAGCTTGGACAGAAAATGTGGGATAGGTCATTAGGAGGGGATAATACGGAGTACTTGGCACAGTTGTTACCATCTCCCGAAGGAGGTTTTTTTGTAGGAGCATCTAGTTATTCGTCGGCAGGAGGGGATAAGTTTTCTAATTCTCAGACGGGAGATTATTGGTTAAGTAAATACAATGTAGGCGGTAGTCGTTTGTGGGAAAAGAGCTTTGGTGGGTCATCTAGTGGAGATGTATTGAAAAGCTTGGCTCTTTCTAATACAGGGGAAGTTGTATTGGGAGGCTATTCTTTTTCCGAGGCTGGAGGAGAAAAAACGGCTATCTCCTATGGTTCTTCAGATTATTGGTTGCTTCGGGTAGGGATTTGTGATAATACATACAAGCCCAATACGAACGTAGTTGCAACAGGTTGCGGAGGGAAGGTATATTGGAACACAGGTGCTGAAGGGACAAGCCTTACAGTGAATCCCATTACAAATACGGTTTACAAAGCTTACTGCGAGGTAGCAGGTTGCAAGAGTGAATATAGCAATGAGGTGACAGTCGCAGGACAGAAACCATTGACACCTTTAGTAGCTGTATCCAGTACACTTATCTGTAAAGGTAGTACCGTCGAATTAAATTCTTCTTGCCAGAATGGTACGGTTTTCTGGCGAGGAGGATTGACGGGAAATAATCTACGTATTAGCCCTTTGGTAACAACGAGCTATCGGGCAGTATGTCGGGTAAATGGGGTATCAAGTGATTCTTCGGCAGTTGTTACTGTCAATGTCCAAACCCCACCGTCAAGTCCTGTTGTCAGTAGTAATACGAATCAGGTATGTGTTGGAACAAGTGTATTGTTGACAGCGACAGGCTGTGCAGGAACGGTAGGTTGGACAGGCGGCTTGACCGGTCGGGCGATAACGGTAGTACCTAGTAAAAGTACTACGTTCAGAGCGGTATGTAATTTGAATGGCTGTAAGAGTGATTCAAGTACGGCGGTAACAATAACGGTAACGCCAAAACCAACGCCTCCGATACTTAGTAAACAAACGGAAGGGACATCTAACACTCTCTTTCAATGGGATAAAACTTTCGGAGGAAATGAAAGCGAAACATTAACTAGCATGCTCGTTACATCTGACGGAGGACATTTATTAGGTGGAAATTCATTTACCAATATTTCTGGAGATAAATCCCAAATATCAAAAGGGAGAGATGATTATTGGATAGTAAAAATTAACGCTAATGGAGCTAAAAGTTGGGATAAAACTTTTGGCGGACCTTTAGAAGATTATTGTAGAAAAATCATCAAAACTCCAGATGGCGGTTATTTGCTAGGAGGTGTTTCTTATTCTAGTAATGCTGGAGATAAATCTGAACTATCTAGGGGAGGGCAAGATTATTGGATTATTAAGATAGACGCTAATGGAAATAAACTTTGGGATAAAACTTTTGGGGGCAGTAGTGATGATGCGTTCTATACGATGATTTCTACTGCCGATGGTGGTTATCTGTTGGGAGGTTCATCTGCGTCTGTCACATCTGGTGATAAATCTCAATCGTCTAAAGGAGGGCAAGATTATTGGATTATAAAGATAGATGCCAATGGCAATAAGCTCTGGGATAAGGTTTTTGGCGGTGAGAACATGGAATATCTGAGAAGCATTATCCTTACCCATGATGGAGGCTACTTACTAGGAGGTTCTTCTACGTCTGGTATTTCTGGAGATAAGACACAAGTAAGAAGAGGAAGTGAAGACTACTGGATTGTAAAAATTGATGCTAATGGCAATAAAGTTTGGGACAAAACATTTGGTGGTAGCGGTGTGGATTTTTTTACCAGTATGATGAAAACCTCCGATATAGGTTACTTGCTTGCAGGAAGTTCTTTTTCTGATATATCTGGAGACAAAACACAATCTATCAAAGGGGTGCAGGGTACGCAAGATTATTGGCTTATCAAGCTAGATGCAAATGGTAATATGGTTTGGAACAGAACTTTCGGTGGAGATAGTGATGACATTCCTATGAGTCTATTTGAAACAACAGCCAAGGAATATTTGATAGGTGGAAGTTCTGATTCTAATATTTCAGGAGATAAAACACAGCGTAAATTGGGAGGATATGATTATTGGATGCTTAAAGTAAGTTCCAACGGTAGCAAAATTGGAGATAAAACCATCGGTGGTAGTGATAACGACCTGCTGGTTGATGTACTGTATAATTCAGATACGGATTATATGATGGGAGGTAACTCGCTTTCAAATATTTCAGGAAATAAAACCCAAGCAAGTAAAGGTGGATATGACTACTGGCTCGTAAAAATCAAAGAAGAAAAAGGTACTACTCTCACTGCCACGGGTTGTGCTGGTACCGTAAAATGGAGTAATGGGGCTACTGGAAATACAATTACCGTTACCCCCACGGTCTTAACATCTTACACCGCTACATGTATCGTCAATGCTTGTGAAAGCTTACCGAGTTCTGCTATTTTAGTATTAGCGACAGCCGCCACTCAAAGTTCAGGGAATGCCCTTGGAGCTAATACAGATAAGCTAGAAACAACATCAGCTCCTAATGTACGAGTAGATGTAACGCTATCAACAACAGAGGTTGAGCCAAGTTATGAGGTGTTTCCTAATCCCGTTTTAGACGAGGTAAAAGTTATAACCTCACTCAAAGGAATAAGCTCTTTTGAATTGTACGATGTAGTTGGCAAAAAAGTCCTAGAGGAAACATTTGAGGAGAAAGGTATATTTAGTTTAAAACATTTACCTAAAGGAACGTATCTTTTTAAAATCATTCAGGTGGGGCATATTCACCACGGAAAGCTGATGATTCAGTAAACCTGTACTCACAGCCCGGTGTGAAATGATGCTACCGAACCACCTGCATGCTAAACTTAATCGGATATTGCGGTTTTTCGTTGAAAGCACGAGCGTTTTTGATTTTATCAACAACGCTCATGCCTTCTGCTACTTCTCCTACTACGGTATAAATACCATCGAAATGCTTGGCTTCTTCGGCATCAGTAACGATAAAAAACTCGCTCGAAGAGGTGTCGTTATTGGGGTTGAGGCTTGGGTCGTACTGGGCCATCGCTACTGCCCCCCTTTTGTGCCTGAATCGGGTGGTATCCACCTCGGTTGGTACGTCATAATCAAGCCTATCCATCCATTCTGCTCCGCCTTGAATGCCCGTAGCGTAAATATTTCTATAAAAAAAACGTTCGTTGTAATAGCCTCCTTTGACCAAACGAACAAAATTGGCTCTATGCAGGGGCGTTTCGGTATATAATCGAATGGTAAACTTACCGAGTGGTGTACTGACCAATAATTTACTTTCGGGGTTTTCTTTGCCGTATTGTAGAAGCGTTTGTTTTACATCTTTATCAAATAAACGCATATCTTTTTTACAAGAAATAAATAAGCCTACAGTGCTCATAACCAAGATAAAAGTACGCAGGTGATTCATACGATGCTGTGTTGTTGAGATGATTATTTTTTCCTAAAATGATGACTTTGTTGTTGCATAACTATCAAAGCCTTGCTGATTACTTCGGGGTGTTCCCAAGGTATAAAATGACTTTGATTGGGTAATATATGCACTGTTACTGACGATGCCTGCGTAAGTTGTTGCTGGGCAAACCGAACGTTGGCCACAGGTACAAGCTCGTCGGCTGTACCATGAATCAGGCACACAGGTTGCTTGATGTTTTGCCACAAAGGTAGCATTTCTTCAAGAGATTTTTTCAAATATAAAAGTTCGTCGTTGGCGGCTCTCAATGCCGACGGTACAAGGTAACGAATCGGGATGCTCTGTAAGGGTACTCTAAACCAACGTTCATCGGGTTCGAGACTAGGCGAAACCGCCCCAGCTACCAACACAATGCCATCGATCATTGCTGGATAATCAATCGCTGTTCGTACAGCTACCGCCGCCCCAAGCGAATGACCAACGACTGTAATGGGTAAACCTTTTTGATGATAAAGACGGAGTATAGGTGCGATAAATTGTGTTTGCTTCTGGATAGATGCCTCGGCATTGCCCAAATCTGATTGTCCAAAACCGATGCGGTCAACGACGACCAACTGAAAATGCTTGAGCAATGAGGTATCTTGCATTACATCGACAAACGCTCCCCAAGCTCCTGGCGAGCCATGTATCAGAAGGGCCACGGGAAGGGTGTCGTTGCCTATACTCACGTAATGAACAGGACGGTTTTGTACCAAAATAGTGTGATGTTGCAAGCGAAAAGGAAGATGTGCAAATTCGTCCTTGATTTCGCTATCCGACAAATCGAAAGTAAGATAGGGGGAGAGTAGTTGAGCAAAACACCAAAGAAAAAGGTAGCCCAACAAGATTTTTTTTGCAATATTTTTGAATGTATTCATGAAACTTCTAAGGAAATTCTAATCAGATGTTAATGCCATTGTAAAGGTAAGAAGCGATTTTGCAATAAATCAATTTAATCCTTCTTATCGCATCATGAATACCTATATAATTTTGTTGTTATTGGCGGGCGGAGTGATATTGTCATACATTTTTCATATCATTGCTCAAAAGTTTTCGATACCTTCGGTACTCTTATTGTTGGGTACAGGTATAGCCTTGGGGCGTTTTGTTGATACAACCTTGGTGTCGCCTTCTTCTATCGCCAAAATGGTAGAAGTGCTGGGTGTCATAGGGCTCATGATGATTATTCTCGAAGCGAGTCTCGACCTTACCCTTACCCAAGCCAAAGCCAAAATGGTGCTACAGGCGCTAGGTTCAGCTTTGGTCATTTTATTGTTTTCGTCTTTGGCTATTGCTTGGATTATACAGTTTTCGACGGGCGAAAGTTTTAGAAGTTGTCTTATTTATGCCACGCCTCTTTCTATTATTAGTAGTGCGATTGTTATACCAAGTGTAGAACGCATCGCTCCCGACAAACGAGAGTTTATCATTTACGAAGCTTCTTTTTCAGATATTTTCGGCATCTTATTTTTTAATTATTTGGTTGCCGACGGAGAGCTTTCTGTAGGGACGGCGTTTGTCTATTCGTTCAATATGCTTTGGGCATTAGGGCTTACGGTATTGGTGGCTTTGTTGTTGGTTTTTTTATTTGCCAGAATAGAGCAGCACCTGAAGTATTTTCTCTTGTTTGCGGTGTTATTACTTTTATATGCAGGCGGAAAACTCTTGCATTTACCATCATTATTGATTATCTTATTTTTTGGCTTATTAATCAACAACAGGCATTTAATAAAGCCTAGTTTTATTGTAGAGGGGATTCCTGCTACCACCTTTGTAGAGATTGAAAAACACCTTAAATCTATCACTGCCGAAACGGCTTTTTTAGTACGAACGTTTTTCTTCTTCTTATTTGGTTATACTATTTCAATAGAAGTTTTTATCCAAAAAGAAGTGTGGATTATAGGCTCGTTGGTCGTAATGGCATTGTTATTTATTAGATTTGTATATCTGAAATATATACAACTCCGAACGCACCTATTACCCGAATTGTTACTGATGCCACGAGGCTTAATTACAATTCTGCTGTTTTATAGTATCCCTTCGTCTTTTCAATTGAAGGTTTTTAATGAAGGAATTTTATTTTTTGTAATATTGGCAACAAGCTTGTTGATGATGGTAGGGGTAATGGTCGCCGATAAACAACAAGCAACACCTAATCATATTTAATATACCAACTATCTTATTATAATTTACGATGAAAATATTGGTTGTAGAAGATGAACCTAAAACCCTTCACGCTATTAGGCAAGGTTTAGAAGAAAATAGCTACGAAGTGGATATTGCCTATGATGGCCTCATTGCCAAACAATTGGCCATAAGAAATAGTTATGCCTTAATTATCACCGACGTGATTATGCCTGGGCTAAATGGCTTTGGCCTGACCCGAGAGCTACGAGAAAAAGGCGTACAAACGCCTATTTTATTGCTCACAGCCCTTGGCGAAACCGAAGACAAGGTACATGGCTTTGATGCGGGTGCAGACCAATACCTGGTCAAACCTTTTCAATTTGTAGAACTATTGGCAAGAGTACGCTCCCTTACCAAAAGAGGTATCAGTACGCTTATGACGCACCAAGTATTACGCTTTGAAGACCTCGAACTCAATTTAGAAACCAAAGTTGTAACACGCCAAGGACAGGTAATAGACCTTACAGCCAGAGAATTTACTTTGCTAGAATACCTTATGCGTAACCAAGGACGAGTGCTGTCGAAGGTACAATTGGCCGAAAATGTCTGGGAAATAGGCTTCGATACAGGTACTAATTTTGTGGAAGTTTATATCAATTATTTGCGAAAAAAAATAGATAAACGCTTTGATACCAAGCTTATACATACCGTTTTTGGCATGGGCTACGTACTAAAAAAAGAAGGATAACTTATGAAGTTTAGGGTCAGTCTTACTATACGATTTATCTTTATTGTTTCCCCCATCCTCTTGGCAGTATTGGGGGCTATTTATTTGTACGGACACCACTACCTGACCGAGCATTTTTACCAAAGACTCAAAAACCATTCGGGCACTACAGGCGAGTTCTTATTGGTAGTCGATGAGGTTGATGCTACACTGCTACGGAAATTGAGCGAGAGAAATCGCAATGCACTCACAGAAGAGAGTATTTCGGTTTTTGATAAGAAAGGAAATCCTATTTTTAGTACAACAGGTATAGACAGAATTCCCCTCAGTACCCAATTGCTAAATCAAATTCAAGTAGAAAAAGAATTTCGCTTCAAATATAAGAATTACCACGCTATCGGTATTTACTTTGAACATGGTGTCGAGCCTCATTTTATCATCGGAAGTGCCATTGATGACTATGCACAAGAATTTTTAGCAGGCTTGCGTATCATTATGTCTATCTTATTTTTGGTAGTAATTACTTGGGTTTCGTTGGCAGGGTGGTATTATTCGGGCAAAGCCATTGCACCTATCGGTACAATTGAGCATAAATTAACCTCAATTGTGCCACAAAATATGCACTTACGACTCGAAAGAAGCAAGAATGACGACGAAATAGATAAGCTATCTAATACCATTAATCAATTGCTCGACAGGGTAGAAGAAACCTTCATGTTGCAACGAATGTTTGTGTCGAATGTGTCCCACGAATTGCGTAATCCGCTTACGAGAATGTCGTCGCAATTGGAGGTAAGTTTGCTAAAACCTCGCAGTGCGGACGAATACCAAAAAACAATTTATTCGGTACTAGATGATATTCAAGAACTCATTGCCCTAACCCAAAACTTGCTCAAACTAACCCAAGTAGATAATTCAAAAAAAGAGCTATTGGTAGAAGTAGTGCGGATAGACGAACTACTGTGGGAATGCCGCACGGTGATTGTTAAAAGCAATGCCTTGTATCAAGTAGAAATGGCCTTAGACGATTTGCCCGAAGACCCCGACAACCTGTGTGTGTTGGGCAATTATGCCTTATTAAAAACGGCAGTATCTAATTTAATCGAAAATGCCTGTAAATTTTCGTATGACAAAAAAGCTACCATCCGACTGAGCTATACCAACAATAGCGTTGGAATCCATATCGAAAACAAAGGCGTGGGCATCAAGTCGGCAGAACTGTCATATATTTTCCAACCATTTTATCGCAGTAGCCAAACCAACGAGGTGAAAGGCTACGGTATTGGGTTGTCGTTGGTAGAACGCATCGCTCGGATGCACAGTGGTCGGGTAGAGGTAAGCTCTGTACCAGAAGTAAGCACCCTATTCTCCTTGATTTTGCCTTCTTATGCAAATTCTAATTAAATTCTAATATCTATCTAAGCTCGTTTTAAAATTGCTTCGCCAACTTTGTAGCGGAAAGAGAAATATATGTTGAAGTTTAATGAAGTTTGGGGGCTGACAGATGTAAGATAAGAGCATTTCCTTTCGTCTTATATCTCGGTTGCCCCTCTACTTCTTTGTTTTAGAAGATTGTAAAGAAATAAAACCCATCGCTTCTTGCCATTTGCTTGCTATTTTGTAGTAATTAACAGAAACTACATACAAACCATATTTATAGACTCGTATCACTTAGACCATATAGATTTAATCAATTCTATCTTTCAATAATATTGCGATTATTTAGCAAAAAGGCTACCAAATTATCTGGTAGCCTTTTTCTTTGGGATATTATTATGAAAATTTTATGCGTGCGTAGTAGTACGTTTACGCATATAAAAGTATAGTCCAACAAAAGCAACCACAAGGATAATAGGGAAAATAGCCATATTGTCTAAAGTAGCTTGTCCGGCTGTTAGCTCTGCTGCGTCACCAGTTAAGCCAGCAGCAGCGGCTTTCGCTTTTTCTTCATCTAACCAACCGCCAATGATGGGTTGGAAAATAGAGGTAGAAAACATACCCATACCACCCATAATAGACAAGCCAAATGCACCTGTACGAGGTAAGTTTTCAGCTACAAAACCAATCATGGTAGGCCAAAAATAACACACACCGATAGCGAAAATTACCGCAGAAATATATACCATAGCACCAGTAGCTTGGCTCATCAATATTACGCCAACAGTAGCAAATACGGCAGATGCCAATAAAACGCCTGTCGGGTTAATAGAGTGAACAATTGGACCGGCGAAATAACGACCAACCGCCATTAAGCCAGTTACCAAAGCCAAAATAATCATCGGACTTGCCCCTGCTTTACCAAGTACTGGTCCAATCCACTGTTCTGGTCCAAATTCTGAAATAGCCGTTAATGCCATACAAGCCAACATAAAAATGTATAAAGGAGAAAGCATTGCTTTGAAGTTCTCGCCAGTAGATGCTGCTCCTTCGTCTTGACTTGATGGAAATGCCTGTCCGAAAAACAAAAACGCATAACCAAGAGCAGGGATAAGAATCGCTCCGATTTGCAATTGCCAGCCCATGTTGGCAGAAGTCATAAATTGAGAAAGTAAGCTACCGATTACGATACCGCCAGGAAACCACATGTGAAAACGGTTCAACATCTTTGTTTTTTCGTTCCCTTCATACATATCCGAAATCATAGGGTTACAAGCTGCTTCTACAGTACCATTACCGAAGCCTACAAAAAACGTAGAAATAAGGAGCGTCCAGAAACCACCTGAAAAAATGGTCATAACTAAACCTAATACGTGTGTAATGAAAGCCACCCAAATGATTTTTTTAGGGCCAAGTGCATTGTACAAGGGCCCTCCGATAATCATAGCGATAGGGAAGCCCAAAAAAGCCATTTGATTGACGTAGCCGAGTTCTTGAGCTGAAAGTTTAAATTCTTCTCCGAGCTGGGTGAGTACGCCAGCACGAATACCGAAAGCCATTGCTGTGGTGATAAGCGCAAAACAACTTCCGAGGAAAAGCTTGTCACGATTAATTGTTTGGGACATAATTGATTAGGGTTTATGATTAATAAAGGGGATAATGTTCTTGTTTTTTTCTAATTTCGACTAGAAAAAATGCACGTCAAAAAAACAAAAAGATTTTCGTATTTACTAGATGACTTTGTAATAATTTTCATTAAAATTTGTAAGAAATCCTTACAGAGCAGTTTAATATTCATAAAATGCTTTTTAAATTCGGCTTTTAAACCAACCCTTTGCCTCCAACCAAGCGGGTTCAAGCACTTCTGTAGGGCTTATTTGCCTACTCATAGCTGTAAAAACCTCGTATCATCATGGGTATGGATGGCCGCTTGGGTACGACAATTTAACAAAATTAGTCTGTATCTGAAAAAAGAATGTACCGTTTACTAAGTTTTGTAAAAAATTACCGATAAAGCAGTTTAAGTTTGCAAAAATGCAATAAAATACCTTTGTACCTTACTACGTACTGGTACAAACGGCCAACTCAATTATAGTGTAACCCCAGAACAGTTGATGAAATAGTCGCTGTGTCTAAAATCCAATGTTAATTTATAAAAATGGCTAGAAAAATCAGAATGGGCATGATTGGAGGCAGTTTGGATGCCTTCATTGGTGCAGTTCACCGCAGAGGTGCGGCACTTGATGGTGAAATTGAATTGGTATGCGGAGCGTTCAGCTCTAACCCCGAAAAATCAAAAGCTACTGGCGAAGCTTTGTATCTTCCTGCCGAACGGGTGTATGCTTCTTACGAAGAAATGATTTTGAAAGAAAAGGAATTGCCCGAAGGCGAACGCATGGACTTTGTGTCTATTGTAACGCCCAATCACGTGCATTTCCCTGCGGCTAAGTTTGCCATCGAAAATGGCTTCCACGTGGTCATGGACAAGCCTATTACTTTAACGATAGAAGAAGCAAAAGAACTGGCGGTAATTATCGAGCAATCGGGCTTGCTTTTCGCTCTTACGCACAATTACACGGCGTATCCGATGGTAAAAGAAGCTCGCCAGATTATTAAATCGGGACAAATCGGTCAGATTCGTAAAGTAATTGTAGAATACCCTCAAGGATGGCTTTCGCAATTGGTAGAAGCTACTGGACAAAAACAAGCCGCTTGGCGTACCGACCCTGCTCGTAGTGGTGCGGCTGGTGGTGTAGGCGACATCGGAACGCACGCCGAAAACTTAGCCGAATATATCACTGGCTTGAAAATCACAGAATTATGTGCCGACCTCACTATCTTTGTCGAAGGGCGTTTGCTCGACGACGATGCCAATATCTTGTTGCATTTCGATAATGGTGCTAAAGGTATTCTGCACAATAGCCAAATTTGTAATGGCGAAGAAAACGACTTGAACATACGTGTATATGGTGAGTTTGGCGGCTTAAAATGGCGACAAATGGACCCTAATACCTTGATTTTGACCAATCAAGAAAATGGCTCTCGCATCATCCGCACAGGCGTAGGCAATCTTTCGCCTCAGACCCAAGCCCATACTCGCCAGCCAGCAGGCCACCCAGAGGGCTATATCGAAACATTTGCTAGTCTTTATCGAAACTTTGCGTATGCACTCAGAGCGAGATTAGGAGCAGAAAGTAAATCTGGTGCTACAGGTGGACTCGGAAAAGGCACAGGCTTAGATGGCTACGACCCAGATATTTACGATTTCCCTGGTGTTGAAGAAGGCTTGCGTGGCATGGGCTTTATCAATACTGTGGTAAAGTCTGCGGCATCGGAAGGCAAATGGACTAAGTTTGAAATCTAACTCAACCAAAACCTTATATTTCATAGCTGTTTACTATTTTTGTACAACTTGTTAATTATTGTTCATTGTACACGACCCTGTAATTAACCAATAGAACATTTTTTTACTGTATAATTATATCCCCAAAAAACAAATCAACTGCGCATGTCAAAAATTAAAGTTGGTGTTGTCGGTACTGGTTTTATCGGCCCTGCACACATCGAAGCGTTAAGAAGACTCCCCAATGTAGAAGTTACAGCCCTTTGTGAAGTAAACATCGAATTAGCTACGGCGAAAGCGGCTCAATTGGGAATCGAGCGTCCATGTACGTTTGAACAATTGTTGGCGATGGAAGATATTGCTTGTGTGCATATTTGTACGCCTAATTTCTTGCACTATTCTCAGTCGAAAGCGGCTTTATTGGCTGGTAAGCACGTGGTTTGCGAAAAACCATTGGCGAAAGATTTACATGAAGCAGAAGAATTGGTTGCTTTAGCCAAAGAAACTGGTTTGGTGAATGCCGTTCACTTCAACTTACGCTATTATCCTTTGGTTCGCCAAATGAAAACCATGCGTGAAAAAGGCGATTTAGGAGATGTTTATTCTGTCATTGGCTCATACTTACAAGACTGGTTATTCTATGAAACTGATTATAACTGGCGTTTAGAACCAGATAAATCGGGCGATTCTCGTGCGATTGCCGATATTGGCTCGCACTTGATGGATATTATCGAGTACATCACTGGCTTGAAAACAGTAGAAGTAATGGCTGATTTTAATACGATTCATAAAACTCGTAAGAAGCCTTTGAAACCCGTAGAAACGTACTCAGGCAAAATGCTTCAACCAGAAGATTATGCCGATGTACCTATTACTACAGAAGACCATGCCAACGTTTTATTACGTTTTGATAACGGAAACCGTGGTTCGGTAACAGTTTCTCAAGTTTCGGCGGGTCGTAAAAACCAATTGAAATTAGAGATTTCTGGTGGAAAGAAAACTTTTGCTTTCAATTCAGAAGCTCCAAACGAAATTTGGATTGGTAATCGTGATGGCTACAACCAATCGTTAATGCGTGACCCTTCTTTGGCGTACCCAGAAGCAAGTGCATTGATGACATTCCCAGGTGGACACAACGAAGGCTTCCCTGATACTTCTAAACAATTGTTCAAAGAAGTATATGCAGCCGTTGCCGCTGGTAAACAACCAGAAAATCCAAGCTATCCAACTTTTGCAGACGGTTATAGAGAATTGTTAATCTGCGAAAGAATCCTCGATAGCCACAGAAGCCAAAGCTGGGTGAAGGTTTAGTATTTAGTGCGTTTAATTGTAAGAATGATAGGCTAAATAAATTGTATATTTGATTTGTCTATCATTCTTATTTATAAAGCTACTGTCCAAATGAAGATTAAAAGCATACAGCTCAAAAACTTTAAGAGATTTACTGATTTAACAATCAGTGATATTCCAGAAAAGACAAAATTAGTTCTGTTAATTGGGGCTAATGGTTCTGGAAAGTCTTCATTATTTGATGCTTTTAGATATGCTATTAGTACAAGTTCATCAGGGATATTAGACAAATCTTTTTCCTATTCTAAGTACAAATCAATAGATTTAGATAAGATTCGGCCAATAGCAGAGAAGCAAGATTATTACGCTAAAAATTTGTCACAGAGCATAGAAGTTTTAATCAAACTCAATGAAAATAGAACAATTGATGTATCACAAGAGAAAGGGTCAGTTGCTCTAAGTAAACATTTCATTGGAAGGAGTAGCAACAGGATTGTTCCCAAAATCCCATTTATGGCAGTTGATTTAGAGGCTATTGAAAACGATTTTGATAGCCCTGTTTCTTCAATAGAAAATGATAGTCGCTTTATCAATGATGTAATGGGGTATCTTCAGCAAATCAATGTTGCTTTGAGAAAGCCTCTTTTTGCTGGAAATCAATCAAATAACCAGCAAATATTTGGCGAATTTATCCTACCGCTCAACGAATCTCTTTTAAATATTTTCGGTGTTCAAAACAATGTGACGCTATCGCTTATTGATATTGAAGACGCAATTGCACCAGAACCTGCGAAATTAATATTTCAGAAAGGTGATTCAAGAATCAACTATGATTTATTAAGTCATGGCGAAAAGCAAGTAATTGTTTTGCTACTCAACTTCATTGTTCGCAGAAAGCAATATGAAGATGCCATCATTTATATCGACGAAATGGATTGCCATTTGAATACAGCTTTACAAGAAACACTTTTGAAAGAAATTGTAGAAAAATGGATTCCTGATTCTTCTCAATTATGGACAGCCTCTCATGCTTTAGGCTTCATTGATTATGCTCGTAAAACAGATAATGCGGTGATTTTAGACTTTGATTCGCTTAATTTTGATATTCCTCAAACTATCATACCACAGTCTAAAGAGATACTTGATGTATATGATATTGCTATTCCTAAAAGCATTCTTTCTCAGTTGTTTAGTGATAGAAAAATTGTATTTTGTGAAAACAAAAATGATGAGTACTACAACTTAATGGGCTTAGAAAAAACGCTTTTTGTGGGAGTAAAAGACTCAAGAGATGTTTTTTTACATAGCAAAAATGATAGTACAAAGTTTTCACTAAGAGATAGAGATTTTCTTACTGACGGAGAAATACAGATGATTCAAGAAAAATATCCCAATCATCGTATTTTAAAGTATTATGATTTTGAAAACTATCTCTATCATCCTGACAATATTGCAGCGTTGGGTCTTGCAGATTTTGATAAAGAAGAATATCAAGCAGAAATACTGAGGCAAAAAAAAGCAAAAGTTCATTACATTTTGACCAAAGTTGAATCAGCTAGAAAAACGTATGAAGAGTTTAAAACTGACCTCAAACCCGAAAGTACTAATAGTATTGTAGATGATTTTGTCAGTGATGAATTCGAACGTTTTTATAAGTTTTTCGATATGAAAGAACAGTTCAATCGCTCTTTTTTATCTTCATTTAATCTAAAAATCAAGGATTTATCCAGTACTCAATGGTTTAAGACACAAATAGAAAAAATCATTCAATAAACACAATGAAAACAATCAAAGGCCCTGCTATATTTTTAGCACAATTTTTAGATAATACAGAACCATTCAATTCACTTGATTCTATCACTTCTTGGGTGGCTGATTTGGGTTATAAAGGCGTACAAATCCCAACTTGGGATGCTCGTGCAATCGATTTACAATTGGCTGCCGAATCAAAAACTTATTGCGATGAATTGAAAGGAAAATTGGCGGATAAAGGTATCCAAATCACCGAACTTTCGACGCACTTGCAAGGACAGTTGGTAGCAGTAAACCCTGCTTACGATGTCATGTTCGACGGCTTTGCTCCAGATGCCGTAAAAGGAAATCCAAAAGCTCGTACCGAATGGGCTGTACAACAATTGAAATATGCTGCTAAAGCCTCGCAAAACTTAGGTTTGAACGCTCATGCTACTTTCTCTGGTGCGTTGATGTGGCATACGGTTTATCCTTGGCCACAACGTCCTGCGGGTTTGGTAGAGCAAGGTTTCACTGAATTAGCCAACCGTTGGTTGCCAATTTTGGATGCTTTTGAAGACGCTGGCGTGGACCTTTGCTACGAAATTCACCCAGGCGAAGATTTGCACGATGGCGTTACTTTTGAAATGTTTTTGGAAAAAGTAGGCGGTCACAAACGTGCCAACTTGCTTTATGACCCATCGCACTTTGTATTGCAGTGTTTAGATTATTTACAATACATTGATTTTTATCACGAAAGAATCAAAATGTTCCACGTAAAAGACGCTGAATTTAATGCTACGGGCAAACAAGGCGTATATGGTGGGTATCAATCGTGGGTAAATCGTGCTGGTCGCTTCCGTTCTTTGGGCGATGGACAAGTGGATTTTGGTTCGATTTTCTCTAAACTAACGCAATACGGCTACGACGGTTGGGCGGTATTAGAGTGGGAATGTGCCATCAAAGACCCTGTTCAAGGTGCAACCGAAGGCGCTCCATTTATTGATTCACACATTATCCAAGCGACATCTAAAGTATTTGATGACTTCGCTGGCGGTGGTGCAGATATTGAATTGAATAAGAAGATTTTGGGAATTTAATTTGGGATTGCTCATTTCGGAAATATACCTCACAGCCCTGCAAGGGCGACATCCATCAACAATGGGTAACGCCCATTGAAGAAGGCGAACATGAAAACCCCACAGCCCTGCAAGGGCGACATCCATCAACAATGGGTAACGCCCATTGAAGAAGGCGAACATGAAAACCCCACAGCCCTGTAAGGGCGACATCTATCAACAATG
>JACCDR011704619.1_pt1 | contig 16942 bp, 21 predicted proteins | sample 7446431 | NCBI WGS metagenome assembly JACCDR01 (sample SAMN15323443, study PRJNA562643) | freshwater metagenome | isolation source: river surface water | place: USA:Blue River Watershed | collected 2017-08-17 | reverse complement strand
GAAGCTTGAAGCGTCACTGTACCTTTAAGACTCTGCCGGTCGAAAAACGTAAGAGGGAGTTCTTGCTTCACTTGAGATCTTTTAATGAACGCTGCATGTATCGCATCACGACTTGTCCAAGAAAGAGTGAGCGACTCTTTTGGTAAATACTGCTTCTTGTTCGAATAGAGTTCACATGTTGGTGTTGCCACGTTGACTACGACCGCTTCTCGCGTTGAAGGACCAACCATTCCAAAACGTTCATTCTGACAAGTGAGTGCATACTCGGTTGCGATGCGTGGTGATACAGTCTTCGTGCCATTAGTACTCACAACCTCTTCGACATCTCCGTATTTAAGGCGACAGGCGGTAGCGTACGTTGCTTGCCATGTAAGAATTGAGTCTTTTGTGTACCCAATGACAGGCGGAGAAGCGATAAGTGATACTGTTGGCTTTTCAGTCTGCTTCGGGGAGACGCTAATTTTTATTTTTTGTATGGCCACCGGACCAGAATCATTCGCTAGGCCAGTATTATTCTTACATGTAAGTGTATACTCTGTTGTCTCAAGAGGGTTAACCAACTTTGAGTCAGTCATATTAACAATCTCTTCAATGCCTCCGTATGAAAGACTACAGCGAGTTGCGTTGTCAGCCCTCCAAGAAAGAAGAGAGAATTGTCCTTCGATAACAGTCGGCACACTTGCAGACGCTATAATACTTGGAGATGGTAGTTTAGCTTGTTGGAGTGGGACCTGAAGGGAGCTGCTCGCGATCTTAGCGCTTTCTTTTATTGATGACGAAGCAGTACTTCTCACAACGGCCACTTGCGGAGCGCTGCAGGCACTTAGAATAGCTGCACGAGTAACCTTCCCAACAGACCCTGCCTGTTCTATGCCTTTTTCTTTCTGAAAAGCAAGAACATACGCATGAGTCATGCGGCCGAAGTATCCGGTGACTACCTGTTCTGGAGGCACATCAAAGTAGTCAGACAAAAATCGTTGCAGCAAACTCACCTGTCCTTTAGTCTCTTTATCTCCTATTCCACGATAAAGAGTAGAGGTAAGTGTTGGGCACAAAGATGCTTGCGCGTAAAGGAGTTGCGGGGCCACTCCAAAATAAGAGAGGATAAGTAAGCTAGCCGTGAGGAGCTTTTTCATAAGGCTACTATCTCATTTTTAGCTATCACACGCAAACCATATATGTTTATACAGTGACAAGGGATACAAGAAGAAAGTATGTAAATACTATACAAGACAGAATTGAAGCGCTAGACTTATAGCATATGGAACAGTCACTACTTATCGTACTATTTATCACTTTAGTTACTTTTATTCTTGGAGCTATTTGGTACAGTCCACTTATGTTCGGCAAAAAGTGGATGCAGATCATGGGAATGTCTCACCTCACTCAAGAAGAGATAAAGAAACTTCAGAAGACAATGCTTCCTTTTTACCTCTTACAATTTGTTCTTACCGTCGTCACAACGTCAACACTTGCCTACCTGATTACCATCACTCAAGCGATAAGCGGCACAATGCTTGCGTTTTTGATTTGGGCTGGATTCGTGGCTCCGACATCTATTGCAAACGTGGTATGGGGAAGCACAAAGAGGTCATTTTGGTGTGCGCAGCTTGCGATCATGTTATCGTATCAGCTCATCACACTTCTCTTTGCAAGCTACATGCTTTGCATCAAATAAAGCACTCACCAGCGTATCTCACTCATCTTTTTGTCTTTCAGAAATAGGTTGGCTTTAGAAAAATGCTGACAACCAAAGAAACCACCATGTGCGGAAAGCGGTGATGGATGTGGTGCTTCAAGTACAAGATGCTTACTTGTATCAATAAGAGTGCGTTTACTTCTTGCATAGTTCCCCCACAACATAAACACGACGTGATCTTGATCGCGCGAAATAACCCTTATCACTTCATCAGTGAACTCCTCCCAGCCATGTCCACGATGTGATGCTGGAGCGTGCGCAACAACAGTAAGAATTGCATTTAATAGAAACACCCCTTGAGTTGCCCAGAACTCAAGGTTGCCTGTCGTGTTGTGAAGTATTCCGATATCATTCTTAATTTCTCTGTAAATATTGCGAAGGGAGGGTGGGATTTCAGCACCCTCTGGTACAGAAAAGGAAAGTCCGTGTGCTTGACCATCGCCGTGGTACGGATCCTGACCGAGAATTACTACTTTTACGTTGCTAAGCGGCGTCAAATCAAATGCTTTAAAAATATTTTTTGGTGAAGGAAACACCTTTGTCCTTACATATTCATTACGAATAAACTCCTTAAGATTTTTAAAAGACTCCGACTCAAAATACGCCCCAAGTGCATTCTTCCAGCTTTCCTCTATGTTGACATCTTTATTCATTTTTTACGCTCTCAACTTCCAGCCCGTCTGAAAAATACGCACACAAAGAGCAAGTCCGAGTATGGTAAGACTTCCGAGAACAGCAATCGATAACATGAGCGGTGCTTCATGATACCCAGTGAGTGAGTAGCGAAGCGTGTCGACTGCATAAAACATCGGATTGAAGTGCACAAGGAACTTCACTGATTCAGGGAGCATATGCACTGAGTAGAATGCGCCACCGAGGAATGAAAGCGGGGTGATAATAAAGTTGGTAATAATACCAAACTTCTCGAAGCTATTGTCAGCCCAAATCCCAGCAACAATGCCAATAAAACCAAAGAGAAGAGAGATGAGCAGTACAAAGAAGAGGAGTGCTAACGGATGCGCCAACGTATTAACGCCAAAAATAATTGCTACAAGTGAAATGGTGAGTGTGATTGCTAGTCCACGGATAAGTCCGCTTACTATAAGTGAGAGCACAAGTTCTACGTATGAAATAGGTAGTGTCAACATATCATCAAGAGTCTTTTGAAACTTCATAAAGTAGACTGAAAACGATGTTGCTGAAAAGACAGCCATAATCAAATTCATTGCGAAGATGCCAGGAAATACGAAGCTAATATATTTTACTCCTTCAATCTCGTTAATCCTGCTACCAACCACATAGCCAAAAACGAAAATGTAGAGTAACGCAGTAATAAGTGGCGCTATGATCGCTTGACCAACAACTCGCTTCGCCCGAAACACCTCTCGACGAATAAGCGTAAAGAATCCAATCCAATTATGTATCATAGTGCTCCTTTATTCCTAGAAGTAATGTCAAGATAAACGCTCTCAAGGGTCTTATCTTTCGTGAGCGACTCCATATCACTGTCGACCACCACTAGTCCATCTCTAATGATGGCCACGCGTTTGCACAGTGATTGTACCTCTTCAAGATAGTGCGAAGTAAGCACTATGGTCTTACCCTGCGAATGAAGCATTGCAAGGTATTTCCATAACGTGTGTCGTGTTTCGACATCGACACCGGCAGTTGGTTCGTCAAGTATAAGGACCTGTGGGTCGTGCATCATTGCTTTTGCAAGCACCGCCCTTCTCTTAAGCCCACCTGATAGCTGTTGAAACTTTTTGCCGCGATGAGCCTCTAGCTCAAATTGCTTAATGAGCTCTTCTCGACGAGCGCGCATACGCTCGCCAACAATACCGAAAAAACCAGCGGCGAAGTCGAGAATGTTATCAACTGTGTCAAAGATGTCGACGTTAAACTCTTGTGGCGACACACCAACAAAAGAACGCGCCTGGCGATACTCTTTCACCACGTCATGACCAAACACTTTAATTATCCCTGAAGTTGGTTCACTTACGCCAGTGACGCAGTTAATCATGGTCGTCTTCCCCACCCCATTTGGGCCAAGAATACCCAAAAACTCTCCAGCTTTTACTGTAAGATTAATACCGTGAAGAGTCTCAACTTTTGCGCCACGATACGTCTTATGAAGATCTTTAATCTCTATCGCAACACTCTCCCGATTCATATACTACTTCGTCTCTTCCGTGTGAAGGCTAAGGCGTGGGAGAAAATCCATCTTGCCAATAGAAACACCCTTCATGCGCAGTATGTTATACGCAGTCACAACGTGGAAAAGAAAGTTTGAAAGAGCAAGTTCTTGAACAAACTCTTTTCCGAGCATATATTTACCTCCCATCCAGTAAAGTGAAATGTGCCGTTCGTCAGCCTCTAAGAAGTCGTCATGTTTAAGCGATGCAACTATCTCTTTACTTCTTGCAATCCGATCTTTGAGTGCCGCAATAGTTGTTTCGTCGTCTTGAAATGAAACATGCTCCTTTCCAGCGAGAAGCAAGAGTCCACGACGCGCGTCGTCCGTTGCGATCTGCACCTGTCGCACAAAAGGAAACATGTCTTCATAAATACGCGCACCAAGTAACTCGTTCTGAGCGATGCCATTTTCTTTACAGAAAATTTCAGCTTTTTCAAGTAAGTGAGTTAATGTGTTTAGGCCATTATTGGCCACAGTTTGAAGTAGAAGGTAGTTATTCATTTATGTTATCTTTAGTTAAAACAGGAGAGACCCGTATATTGTTCATACTACCACGAACAGCAGCCCTCTCTACAAAACTCCATCTAGGGCATGCTAGACATGCTTATCTTCACCCCAACGCCACCGCGGCTTTTCACCTTTCTTAAAACAGACAAAGATAAGAAGCCCCGTAAGAAGAAGACATAAACTGACAAACATATAAACCCCCTCTTCTTTCAAACTTAAACGAACAAAGAAGCTCGCCAAAAGTATGATCGACACTATGTAACATGAAAGACATGTCCAGCCTTGCCAGGTCGCAGGTTCCCACCCCCATCCATATCGCTTAGCTCGGAACCAAAGCTTCTTCTCCATACAACACCAAGTATACCCTCTTATCGAACAAAGGAATAATCCTTCAATTCATCGACTGAACGAGCAAGCAAAATTATTGCTTTACCTCTACGTAGTAATTCTTATTGCCATAAAGTGTATACGATGTGCCTTCCGTTCTCTTAGCAAATACAGCAGCTTTCTTTCCTATAAACTTCTCAAGATCACCAATGCTTTCAACACCACGAAGTTGCCCAACGATTTCCTGAGACCACCCAACTGTGATGACAACCTCCTTGCCGTCAATTGTAACGCTGCACACCCCATCCGCGAAACAGTCTGTTCTGAAACCATGTATCGTACCATCAAAAGACGCTTCTTCGTTTTGTTGAGATGTATTTAAAGTAAGCAATTCTCGTGTACGTGGACCAAAAAACCCACTCAGAGGTAAACCAAGCTCTCTTTGAAGTGACTTTAGCGCCACAAATGTCTTACGCCCAAAGTAACCTGTTGGCTCACCATCCAAATAGCCACGTTTAACTAATACCTCTTGTAAAAGAGCGACATCATCCCCCCTCATTCCAACACGGAGGTTACGAGTAAACACATTTCCGCTCAAAACTCCATCAACTCTTGTCGTAAACTGAGTGATCATACTGCTAAAACTATTGTCCTCGCACGGTGACGTAATGCAGCGAATGGAATTATCCCGTTTGTAAGAGACGAAATAGTCCGTCCCCGGAAGGAGTGATGTAGCGGTGACACTCTCTGCACCTAAAACTGTTCTCTTAATAGAAAGGCAGGCGTTTAACTCCTGACTGAGACATTCTCTATTCTTTGTAGTTTGATTGTAATACTCAAAGTAAGTTCTCTCTCTTTCTTCCTTGGTCAAACCTTGCAGCACAGACGGTGACAGCGAAAACGACGCTGAGCTTGTGCTAATCATTGATACTGTCGGACCATTGTAATAGCGAGCAGTAACGGCTTGCTCCGAGCGTTTTATGTCCATAGCAAAGGCGAAAGGAGTAAGAATAGAAAGTAAAACACCTGAAAACGCAACAAAAAAGTTTTTCTCCATATCCGCTAGTACGTTTGAGGTCCACAGATTGGTGCTACACTTAGGTTGTTAAGAGAACATTATTTATAAGCATGGCTCGTACAAGTACCTATTTAAACTTCGCTCGAAATACAGAAGAAGCATTTACTTTTTATAAACTAGTGTTTGGTGGTGAATTCGAAGGCGGCATTCATCGAATGAGTGAGGCTCCTACTGAACCTGACAAAGAACCTCTAAAAGAAGAGGACAAGAACCTCGTCATGCATGTCGCACTCCCCATCACTGGCGGACACATACTCATGGGTACTGACGCACCTGGATCAATGGGCTTTAATGTGGTGCAAGGCAACAATGTGCACATTAATGTAGAGCCAGATACTCGAGATGAAGCGGAACGTCTTTTTAGATTGCTAAGCTCAAACGGAAAAGTCGTTACGCCGCTTCAAGAAATGTTCTGGGGTGATTACTTCGGATCATGCATGGACAAGTTCGGTATTAATTGGATGGTTAACTGCGCAAGTAAAAAATAACTATATGGAAACCCTTACAGTAGAAACAGCCGTCTCTGTGCCGCAAGCAAAAGCGTGGGAATACTGGACAGACGAGACTCATATCACTAAATGGAACATGGCTTCACCAGACTGGGAGTGTCCAAAAGCAGAAAACCATGTTGAATCAGGAGGACGATTCAAATTTCTAATGCAAGCAAAAGATGGATCATCTAGTTTTGAATTCAAGGGCCAGTACGCAATTGTGATACCAATGTCACTGCTCTCATACACAATTGACGATGGGAGAAGTGTGACCGTCCACTTTGAACCCATCGATGCTTCAAAAACAAAAATTATTGAGCACTTTGAAGCAGAGAAAGTTCACAGTCTTGCTGAGCAAAAAAGTGGCTGGAGCGCTATTCTTGAAAACTTTAAGAAATACGTCGAATCTCACTAGCTTGTTAAGGACAAAGAATCGCTAGCTACGCCACGACCGGCTTAGCCAAACATTACCCTCTCATTAGCAGAGCACAAACGTACACGACATAGCCAACAATAAAGAGAATACCTTTTCCTCTTGAAAGAGAGTGCTTTTTACCCACAAACATAGCAAAGAAAAGTGCTAGCGTTGCAATAATACAAACGCCAATATCGAAGAACGCACCATCACTAATCGGGACAGGAGTAATAATGGCAGTGAGCCCAAGTATCCAAAAAATATTAAAAATATTTGACCCGACAATATTACCGACCGCGAGATCACTTTCTCCCTTTCTTGCAGCAATAAGAGACGTAATAAGCTCAGGAAGAGATGTTCCTATCGCAACAATAGTAAGGCCAATTAGCATTTCAGATACACCGAAAGCTTGCGCAATAGTGACCGCCTGTTCTACAAAAATCTTTCCACCAAAAAAGAGCGCAGTAAGACCTCCTACAATGTAGGCAAATGAGGTAACCCTTCCATAGGGTGTCACATCGCCACCTTCCTCATAGTCCCCCTTACGAGCAAGTTCGATGATGTAGTACATGAAAATTGAAAAGAACCCAATAAGCGCCAAGCCCTCTCCTCCGGTGAGCTGATTCTTCGTGCCTGGAGTAAAAAAACTGTCGCACGCAAACATAAGCAGTACAAGCACCGCAAGAAGCGCAAAAGGGATTTCTTTGAGTAATGTCGACTTCTTTACTGCAAGAGGTGTAATGAGCGCAGACAACCCTAGTATTATGAGAATGTTAACCGTATTACTGCCAACGATATTACCAAGCGCCACATCTGTATTACCCTCAATCGCTGCCACCATATTAACAACAAGCTCTGGCGCCGAGGTTCCAAACGCTACGATCGTGAGACCGATCGCAAGTGGCGGGACCCCGTACACTTTTGCGATCGAAGAGGCACCTCGCACAAGATACTCACCACCCACGACAAGCACCAAAAGACCAATAACAAGTAGAGCAAATGAAATAATCATAGGAAACTATGATACCACGCTATTTGATGAATTCTTCTTTAGCGTTTGGAAAATGGTTGTAGCCTTTCGTTGACATTGATGCGCAATACGCACCAACATCATAGATCGCAATGTAGTCGCCAATCTTAGCGAGATTGAGCCGGCGCGGCTCGACCACCTCCGGCTCACCCTTTTTTGGAGTCAAAATATCTCCGGATTCGCAATTGTGACCGACGACAACGTACGCTTTCTTCTCCTTCACGTTATTGAGAACCTCAATTTCATGCTGAGCTCCATAGATACTCGGTCTTAAAATATCATTCATACCAGTATTGAGCTTAAGAAAACTAAAACCTCGCTTGCCTGTGTCGACGATATCAACAACCTGAGCCACAAGCACTCCCGCATGTCCAACAAAGTACGTACCAGGCTCGATCTCGAGCATAATTTGTCGTCCACTCTTCTTCTCAAACTCAACGAGCTTCTTTGCAAATGTCTTAAGTATTAATGTGATGTTTGCTTCCTTCTCGCCGACAAAGCGCTTAATCTTATAGCCGCCTCCGATATCAAGAATTGAGACATCTGGCATCTTTTCCACAACGTTTAATGCGCTATCCATCACCTCACCCCAGATCTTAGGATCAGCTCCTGAGCCAACATGAATGTGAAGCCGAGTAATTCTCTTCTTGTGCTTCTTCGCAAGAAGTAACGCGTCCTTCAAGTACTCATGCCATAACCCGAAGCTTGAAGTGACACCACCTGTCGTTGTGCGCATGTTATGGCCACTTCCGACACCAGGATTCACTCGCAATCCGACGTCATCTCTTGTTCCATGCGCCTTGCAAAATAAAGTAAGCTGATGAAGCGATGTTGCTATGATATTAACCTTTGGATTGATTGTCGTATAATCGGCCGGCTGCTGACTTGAAAGACTTACCCTCTCAGGCTTTACCTTACACTCATTGATGAGATAAGAAACTTCGTAGCTTGAGCTTGCATCAAAGTGAATGTCGGCCTCATTGAAAAGCTCGATGATTCGTCTATGAGAATTCGCCTTCATCGCGTAACGCGGTGTAAAACCAAACGGAAACGACACAGATTTGATACGTGCCGCTTGCTCCTTAAGGAAGCGTTCGGAGTAAACAAAGGTCGGCAACTCAGACCTCTTCCCTATCTTAAGCAGTGCGCCGCTTGTAAAGTAGTTATTCTTCATAAATTTAAGACTTTATTAAGTATATAACTGTCTACGCATGAAAACTACGGCAGGGCTTTTACAGACAATAGCTACTTCTTTGGAAACCAAGGGAAGAATGCATTTGTTCTCTTCTTGTACGCTTCAAATGTATCGTTCCCTTCGTAACGCTTCTCAAGCATTGGTATACCCGAAACTTTGAGGATGAGAAAACTGATAGCGAGTGGGGAGATGATGGCGTACCACGGAGCAAAACTACACACGACGAGCCAAAGCCCCCACCATAAACTCACCTCGCCGAAGTAATTAGGATGTCGCGTATAGTTCCAAAGCCCAGACATCATTATCTTCCCTTTATTGTGAGACAATGAAAGAAAACGCTTGAGTTGATAGTCTCCCAATGACTCAAAAAAGAATCCGACAAAGAAAAGGCAAAACCCTACCGAAATGAGGATCAAGTCAACGCGTTCAAACGTCGAAAAGGTAAGTGGGGCGATCACAATAGTCGCAATAACTAGCATGAGAAAACCTTGAAGTAAGAAGACCGAGCTGTACGGTCTAGTAAACCTGGCGTAACGGGGGTCTTCTTCTTTCTTGGCAAAGAATCGGCTGCCAATATGTGTTGCAAGTCGGCAAGCCCACAAGGTGATGCACACAAGGACGGCAAGAAGGAGTGGGTTACTTTCCTGTGTGAGGTACGCACTCCATGCGGCAAGGGCTATACCAGGACCCCACATAACATCCGCAATATCTCTTCGTTTTAAATGAAGCGCCAGCACATAAGCGACATGAACAAAAGCCACGACAACGAGAAACGATGGAAGATACGAGGTCACAACTGCAGTCATTTACTGTAAGAAAAAGTATATTTTGTAAGCGACAAACGCGGTCACGGTAGAAAGAAGCGTTCCCCATAGTATGTCGATCACCACGAGCGTTATAGGCCACGCTTTTACGGTTGCGAGATTTGTAAGGTCATATGTCATGTAGCAGAAGAAGCCGAAAAGCGCTCCATAAATGAGGGTCTTACTAAGCGACGCTGCCTGCACACCGGGATAGACGCTAAAGATAAATATCCCGACAATGAAGAGTAGATAGAAAAGCGCTCCGGCAATAATATTAAATTCTATAGTCACAACAGGCGACATAAGCTTATGATAGAAATCTTTAGCAATGACCCCAAGCCAAAGCAAGTCTATTGCGAAGAAAAACGGTAACGTAAGAAGGTAGGTATAGAAAAGTTGTGTCATAAGGAGAGTATATACCCTTATCATCTACCCACAATGCGGCCCTCATATCTATGCGCTCATTCGTTGTTCGTTGGCTGATCTAACAAAAAATTGCCACTTACTTGTCACAAGAGTAAGTATTTTCTTACGAGCTTCTTCATCAAATTCTTTGATATCGAAAGATTGTGTGTGATTTCCTTTTCCGGATTCTGACGTGTCCTTGTACTCACACACAAGTGAGTCTTCTTTTACTGAAAAGACCATGTCTCCTTCATAAGGATAATAATTTCTCGCATCATTATAGACGCCATTCATGTAGAGCGCGTACCTCTCTGGTGAAAATGTCGGCCCGCCCTTCACATTCATATACTGCGCTTCCTTTCTTTTCACATAGACGTCTCTCGCCATGTCAGAAAACTGCCTCTCCACTCGTTGAGTGAATTCGGATATTTGTCTCTGCTTTTCAATGGAAACTGTCTGCGACTCCTCGGGTCGAACAGGCTCGCTCGATCTTTGTACTGAAACGACAGGTAGAGTAACCAAAAACCCTTGATCAAAGGGAGCTGTGGCGCGTGGTTCTGTTAATTTTGAGTCAAGTACTTCTGGTGGAGGCGACGCTCTCACATTGTCTGGCTGTGCTATAAGCTTTTTACCGTACGACTCCTTCATGAAGTCAACAGCGACAATCAAATCTTCTATCGAAAGCCCACCACGCTTAGCGTCGTTTAGACACCTTACAAACGAAGGGTCATCTGCGAACTCGGAAACAGTTGCTTTGGCGCCATTTTTTGCTTGAAAATCCCAAAAGGCAAACTTGAGTGACCTTTTCAATTTCTCGACCCCAGCATTAGTTTCAACCTTTGAGGGTGGACCGCTTTGCCTTCCAGATTCTGGACTTTTCATGGTTAAATTGTATCATAGTAGCTTAATAAACAATTTCAATGACACAGAGTTCTGTGGGCTTAGTAGACGCATTGTGACTATATATAAGAGCAGTTAAGGATATCTGAAACTAAACTGAACCATCCTGGTTGATTGAGAAATTGTGAGAATCGCGGACTTTCATCCAAAGTTTTCCTAGAACATTTTTCCCCTTACCATCAGAGCCAACTCCCCAAAAACTATCCACTGGAGAATTTTCGATGATGGTTTTTCTCCCGCTCTCTTTCAAAGCTATTCTGACCTTCTCATGTTGCGCGGCTTTTGCTCGAAGGATTTCTTCCATTACTTGAATTTTTGAACCATGAAACCCTTGAGAGATCTCACCTTTATGGGTATCAGAGATTCTCTTTACCTCGTCGGGGCTTGGTGAATTGAATATTTGGTCAGCTATTTTACGATTTGAGTCTGAAAATTTTTTCCATTGGTATGCATGTTCCGCTGTCTGAAATCTCTCACCCCAAATCTCGACCGTATGAGCTGAAAAATTATCGAACACATAAAAGACAGGGGTATAGAAATATATCGCATCATCAGTTTCTTTATTAAAACCATTACCTAAAAATTGTTCCATGTGTGTATTCTAGCTCAACACTAACAGCCTGAACACTCGAACTTGCTCCGACATTTTATTCTTTGTGCGGAAACGGAGAGATTCGAACTCTCGGAGGAAGTTACTCCTCGCCTCGTTAGCAGTGAGGTGCCTTAGACCAGCTCAGCCACGTTTCCGTATTGTTATATTTTTATCCACTGATTCGTACGATGACTTTTATATCTACGTAGACCAGTCTACCATTTGACGCTTTACACCAAAGCTATGTTACATTCTTATCTATTTTGTGGCGATATCGTATCACATTTCTTCGCCTTTCGCACACATTTCTAGCACTTCCCTTCTCAAGGCAAGAGAACAAGTTATACTTAGGCGAATGAAGAAAGCTAAGCATTCTTTTGCGTTTCGGTTTCTTGAAGTGTGGATCACACTTCTCGTGCTTCTCGTCGCCTACATTGGTTTCCATCTCTACAGAGGGACTCTGACATACGGCACGCTAGAGTCGAGCCTCTTTAACTTTCTCTCAACGCTTTCTGTTGCCCCCATCCTTATCTCCATTCCGCTTTTTGTTATCGCATATGCGATACACCCACTACTACTTCTACCAACATCACTTATTACGATGTCGACAGTCATCGTCTTTGGACCGAAAACTGGGTGGATGGTCGCATACGTCGGCATGCTCGCCTCTGCGACGACAGCGTACGTGCTAGGCGAGCATCTCCATGAACGCACCGTCTCTCGCCACCATCCACGTATCGCAAAACTGCTCCACGCACTTCATCACAAATTTCCACGCCACCACCTTTTTGCAAGTCTCGTTGGCTTGCGTATCTTTCCCGTCATTCCATTTGACATTGCCAACTATTTTTCAGGCGTACTTAAGATAAATTATTTACTATTCATTTCCGCAACCGCCCTTGGCATCATCCCGCTCCTGAGCCTCTACGTCTTTGTTGGCAAAACTGCAGCTGAGGGACGCGGGCCTTACATCTTTGTTGCGGTTATTTTTATCACTATTGCGTATAAGATAAGCAAGGCCGTGTACTCACGAGTAAGACATCATCATGAAATGTCTAGCCCTAAAAAGACAGCTTAGTCTTAGCAAGTTCATCTATCCTCGCTGCCATCGAAGACTTCACAGATGCTAAACTAGGAGCAAAGGAAATGTGTTGTCTCATGGACACGCAAGCACGCCTTCGGCGTCGTCCTTATCTTAAAAAATAAGCTAAACGATATATGAAAGGTTTTATCGACTTTATTCGATCACAAGGAGTTGTCGGGCTCGCCGTTGGTTTTATCTTAGGAGGCGCAGTATCTGACCTTGTAAAGTCACTCATCGATAACATTATCAATCCTCTTCTTGGGCTTCTTCTTAACCAAGCAAAGGGCCTTACCGAGGCAACATTTGCAATAGGTGATGCAACTATTAAGTATGGTGCGCTTATTAATACAGTGATTAACTTCTGTGTCATTGCTGCTGTCGTCTATTTCGGAATAAAGAAACTTGGCCTCGACAAACTAGATAAAAAAGATTAGGGTGCCCTGGTGTCACAAAACCATCTTCTCTTTCTCGCTCTAGGCCTCTCATGCTTTACCCTCGCGCAAGGCGAAGCACTCGCTGATTTCTTAGACTTTGCCACACCCTGCTCGATTACCTTTCTCTACGAGTGGTATGAGCCGTCTTGTCATGTGTTTAAGAATACGATTCTTGGTGCCGTTGGTGTGCTTATCATGTTTATGGCCGTTTTTGCTCATCTCCTTAAAATAGAAGACGGTCACCACTAAGTGGCCATATCACACATAAGAGACACAAAGCGCCAAGTTTAATACTTGGCGCTTTGTGTTTTAGCTATTTAGAAAAATTTATTTCTGTGATATCTCAGTGCCGTCAATACGTTCCATGATTTCCATTACCTCGTCTGGGTATGTAGGAAGAACTGTACCATTATAGTAGTAAAGCTTCTCTGCGGAGGTCTTGCCTGCATAGTAACGAGATGTCGACTGCTTAGCGCCACCTAAGTGACGACCAAGCGTATCGATGGCTTCATCATATGACTTGAAGTTGTGTAGCTTACATGATCCCCATCCAAATGGATTATAACCACAATCATGCTTACCGCCCGAACTTTCACGCACTGCGATAGCTGGAAGAAGATTCCAGTCAAGTCCATACTTCTCAGCAACGAGAACGAACTGCATACCCTTACCAGTAAGAGGCATACTGCGCTCTTTGAAGTACGTATCTATCTTTAAAGCACGCTCTTCACGTACTGAGTCTTGAACGCTCTCAACAATAGAAGTTGGAGAAACATTAAGCGAAGGATTTGTAAAATGTGTCGAGGCGACAGGCATTGCCATAAGCGGCAGAAATGCCATAACCTGACTTATTTTGTATAGTTTGTCTATCATCATATGGGAATTGTGCTTTCCCGAACAGATCATGACTGGAAGTTTTGGCAAAAAGAAAATACCAGTGACGGTACGTTGACTTTTTACTTTTTTATTGTGTACTACTATTATAGCAGAAATCACGGCAAAAGTCAAGTATTACACAATAGTTTACTATAGTCTGTCAAGCTACGACTCTGAAAACTCTTGATTTATAAGGCTTACTTGATACGTCTCCTATTTAATGATATTATGTAACCCTTCGGCCTTATCGTCTAACGGTTAGGACAGATCCCTCTCACGGATCAAATCGGGGTTCGATTCCCCGTAAGGTCACAAAACGAGACTTCGTCTCTAGATAGTATACGTGATCACTCGCTTTGCGAGGTGAAATGGGTTCGGGCAAAGGTTAGTATTTCATCACCAATTAGTGTCCGCAGGGAAAGACTGGCAAAAGACTAAGTCTTGGAGGCCGGGTTTGGGGTACGAGGTATAATATTCGTACGAAACCATGCAGCCGCTTCGTCACACCTCAAACGAAATAACAAGTGGCATCCTTCATATGCTAGGCGCGGTCTCAGGTATTGCACTCCTTGTGCTCTTAGTTGTCTTCGGGGCAATACACGGAGACGCAGCCCACGTGGCTACATATTCTGTCTATGGTGTTGGAATGATCTTACTCTACACCATGAGCACGGTGTACCATCTCATGCCGTACACCAAGGTGAGAGCTAAGGACATGCTGCAGAGAATAGATCACGCAATGGTATACGTCTTCATCGCTGCGACGTACACCCCAGTTTCGTTTCTCGTCTTAAAAGGTGAAAAAGGTGTTTTCGTGTGTATCCTTCTGTGGATTCTCGCACTCATCGGTGCGCTTCTTAAGCTGTACCGAATTCACGTTTACAAAGCAGTACCAATCATTCTGTACCTGACCATGGGCTGGCTTATTGCACTCTTCATCCCCCTACTTGTAAAAGAAATGAGCACGACAGCATTTACATTACTCGTTACCGGTGGGGTTGCGTACACTCTCGGAGTGGTCTTTTTCGTTCTTGAATCGGTCGTACCACCCAAGAAGTACTTTTGGATGCACGAGATTTTTCACATATGCGTGCTTGCTGGAAGCACGCTACACACAATAATGATGTTTCTGCTCTTATAAAAGCTTGCAACAATTTCAGAAACTGAAATTTCTGCGCTTTGACGATATTTTGACAAGAAAACATAATAAAGCTAGGATTGCGTCAAGTGTAACTTCAATGGAGGGCATCATGCCCGTTACCCGTCGTACCGCGATTTCCGCGGTCGTTTCCAGCCTTTTGGTGGCCTGCGCAAGCAAGCCGCCAGAGCTATGGTACGTGATTCGTGTCCACTTGTGGGACGTGGACACACTGCCGCAAGAGCTTCGCGCTCACGCGCTCGCGCTCGCCGCAGCCGAAAGCTTGGCCATGGACGTTTCTCTCTCAAGAGCGCTTGGCAAGCGACTTCGCGAGAGCGGGGCACCGCGCGCCACAACCCCTTTTGTGGCAACCGTTCACGGCCAAAAGGTGAGCGGTGTCGGCGGCATTGCCGAGCTTGAGAGCACGGGTGACATGATCGCCCATGTTGGCATCGTGCTCACGAAGGGCACGCTCATCTCGCCTGCGGCGAGGCCGTTTCGCCTCATCTCGCATGATGACTGGCGGAGCGCTCTCGCCAATCCGACGGCGGAAGAGAAGGCCGGCAACATGGTCGTGCTACACGTCCACTTCTTGATGAGCAAGTAGGCCTCTGCGAGAGGCCGCCCACCTGAAATGCCTTGCAATGCAAGGCTTTTTATTTTGTCTTTTATAATCGTAGCGTTACGCTAATAATTGTCTTTTAAAATCCTTGACACTTTTTAATGATTTATGCAGAATGACGCTACATAGTGAAAGCAATGAATTGCATGCCCGTTAATTTGGACGCTAGGGCAGCAAGGAGCTAGTGGCGTAACCGATCACGCGATACCATGGTATTGCCCTTATGATCAGAAAACGTCTCACTGTGTGGGGCGTTTTTTGCTTCAACTTTCACTTATGACACCAATGTTCCTTTCGTAAGCGTCTACATTTTAGATACGACATTGATTCTTCTTTGTGCGTATAGCTCTTTGAGAGGTACCAGCCGTACCTTTGCCGATTATCCATTCTTATTGCTCGCAAGGTATGAAAGCTGACTCTCACATTACTTCACATTCACATTTATCACTCACAACACAACACGAAAATCAAAATAGTAACCAACAAAGAAGGGCGTCTCACTCGCTCAACGTTTTTAGCATTCCTTCACTAAGGAAAGCTGTTATGTCTTTTATAATCGTCAGTTTTGTCCTTAATGGTGGCTTCTCTCCGACGAAGCAGTCGTTTGGCTCTTTTGCTACAGTGTTTGCAGAAGGTGACGGAGGCGACGGAGGTGGTGACGGCGGGGGTGCCGGGGGGCCAAGTGACCCGCCAGACACAACACCTCCTGTTATCACACTCTCAGGAGACGCTTCTGTCACTCTTACGTATGGATCAACCTTCATAGAGCCTGGCTATTCTGCTAGTGACGACATTAATGGAGACATCACTGCAAACGTAAACGTAAGCGGTTCAGTCGATAGCTTTAGCGCAGGCACATACACAATCACCTATACAGTTTCAGATAGCGCTGGAAACACAACTTCTGTGACGCGCACAGTCACAGTCTCTCCGCAAGAGAGTGATACCCTCCCTCCTCTTCTTACCTTAGTAGGAAGCAGTAGCATGGTCGTCAATCAAGGCGCACCATTTACTGACCCAGGAGCTACTGCCTTTGATGCAGTCGACGGTGATCTTACCTCATCGATTGTCGCAACAGGGACAGTGACAACTGCAGTCCTTGGAACGTACACGATTACCTACACTGTGACAGACGCTGCTGGGAATGTAGCG
>JACCDR010417653.1_pt1 | contig 16945 bp, 21 predicted proteins | sample 7446431 | NCBI WGS metagenome assembly JACCDR01 (sample SAMN15323443, study PRJNA562643) | freshwater metagenome | isolation source: river surface water | place: USA:Blue River Watershed | collected 2017-08-17 | reverse complement strand
CTACCCGTTGCCGGACTTGCCGGCATGCTCGCAGACAGCAGCAAGCCCGAAGTTGATTCCCGCGCACTTTCTACCGTTGCCGGTTGCGATGCCGGCGTGCTGATTGTCGAGGGAGCAAGCGAAGGTGTAGGAGCGCTTTCGACCGACGCCGCAAGCGTGGCAAAGCCGGTAGGTTTCGCGCTCTACCAGCTGACGAAGGAACCGACCGTTCCCCACTATCAAGAAGACGATATGGTACCCTGCTTGCGCCGAGGTAGGATCTACCTCAAGTGTTCGGGTACCATCGCGGACGGCGCTACTGCGCTTTTCATTGCGCACGCTACCGGCCTTCCTTCGGCTGTGGACGACGCTTCAACCACGCCGCTCCCCGCCGGGTATTTTATCAAATGCATCAAAGGCGGAACAGACGGACAGATCGGCACTTTCGCTGTCAACTTCCCGTGATTGTGAACGGGCGCACCAACCACTAACTACCAATCACGAGAGAACCACCAAATGACGCTTACTGCATTCCAAGAAGACGCACTAAACGCGCTACGTGCAAAAGGGATCCGTCTCGACGCAAACGAGACGGCCATCTTTCTCCAGAAATTGGAGCACGTTCGAACTGAGATCGTCGAGACGGACTACACCGAACGGAAGTCCAAGCAATTGATCCCTATGGCTACGGTTGAGCGCGGTGCCGAAACCTATGTTTGGTACCGGATGAACAAGGCAGGGATCGCCAAAATGATTTCGGCCTACGCAACCGATCTGCCGAACGTCTCAGAGTACGGGATGAAGGTTGTAACGCCGATCGAAGATGCCGGCGTCTCTTACTCGTACTCTGTCAGCGATCTTGAGAAAGCAGCGAAGGCCGGGTACCCGCTTACGACACGACAAGGGAACATCGCGCGGGAGGCTATGGAAGCCCTGCATGATGTCGTTCTCGCGCACGGCTACCCGAAGGCTGGTATCCCCGGATTCTTGACGGCGCCCGGCGTACCGATCATCACTGGAAGCGCGCTGAATGGCGATTGGAACGGCGCTGCTACGTCACAAGAGATGTTCGCCGATCTCATGACCATGGCTTTCCAGGTTTGGACGCAGACCAAGCAACGTCACGGCGGCGGCGGTATGACGTTGCTGCTCGGTACCGAGTGCTACAAAGCTGTTTACAGCAAGCCGTACTCGGTAGACAACGGCAACGGGACCAGTGTTGCCGCGGTGTTCCTCGCGTCTCAAAAGATGATCACCTCGATCGAGTCGTGGACTGAGCTAGATCTCGCTGACGCGCAAGGTGATGGGGAACGTGCCGTCGTCTATTCAAAGGACAGCAAAAATCTCGAAGGTGTCATTGCGATCGAGTGGGAATCGTTGCCGCCGCAAGCTGTCGATCTCGGATTCAAGGTACCTTGCCGATCTCGGATCGGTGGAACGGTTGTGATTCGTCCGCTAGCGCAGGCCTACTTTGACGGCTTGAACGACTGACCGCAAACCGAGGCTGACTAGCCCCTAATGGTGTAATGACCATAGGGGCTTTTGGCGTATGCGAGTACGAAACGACAGCGACGGAATCAGATTTGGTTGGCGTGAACATGACCCCAAGCGCGAAGCGCTACAAGCCGAGGTTGCCGCACTTCAAGCCATGAAACCGCGAGACATCGGCGAAACGATGGCCAAGCGCACAGAGCTTGATCGGTTGCACGCTGAGTTAAACGCCATACCGATCAAGCTCGTTATGACGGCGCCCGGCGAGATCCATGAAGTACCGGAGTCGAGCAAGGCGAACTTCCTTCGTCATTTGACGGACGATTGGACGATGGTAGACGACGCCGGTAATGCGATTCCTTGGCCACCTAATCAGCACGTACGTAAGACGGTTGTAGCTACTCCGCGAGCACTCGAAGCCGAGGAAATGAAGCGACACCTGGACAACCTTGCGGAAGTCATGCCGGACGGCAACCGGCGTGATCCTCGTGCGCTGAAGTCTCGCGAGAAACGCGAATCGGTGGCTTGACGTGGTGACCGTCGAGTCTTTCCTCGCGTCGCGGCCCGAGTTCGCATCGGCGGTCGGTCTCGTGAATCTTGAGACTCAGCTAGCCTACGCGGTAACTCGTGTTGATGCTGAGGTCTGGAAAGACAAGACGGACGAAGCAATCGAGCTGACTCTCGCTCACGCGCTAGCTCTTTCACCATTCGGTCAAATGGCGAAACTAGTCGGTAAGACCGGCGAGACAACCTACGGCAAAGAGCTTCAAACACTCAAAGAGCAGGTGACTTGTGGCCTTCGTTATTTCTGACCGCGACAAGGGAGCGAAAGCAGTAACGAAGGCGATCGAGTCGACAAAGGCTCTTGTGCTTACGGTTGGTGTACACGCTGACGCGGGCGGCGAAAATCTAGAGAACGCCGAACGGCACGAGTTCGGACTGGGAGTGCCTCAGCGCTCCTTCATTGGAAGCTACGCCGACGCGAACGAAGCAACGATCGTTGCTCGAATGGGTAAGGCGGTTGCCGCCGGCCTTAAAGGTACGGGCAACCCCCGCCAGAACCTAGAAGCACTTGCGCTCAAGTGCGCTGGGGAAGTTCAAGAGAAGATTGCCGCCGGTATCGATCCTCCTAACGCGATAAGTACGATCATGAAAAAAGGATCGTCGAAGCCGCTAATCGACACCGGGCAATTGCGATCAAGCATTACGGGTAAGGTCGAAGGATGATCGATTTTGAAGCACTCAAACCAGCGCTTGCTTTGATCGTTGCGAACCTTACCGGCTTAGAGTTGCGCGATGTCGAGCAGCACGACGGTGCTAACTCCTTCGGTAAGGTGAAGGCTCGCTACAGTTTGCTCGGCTTTGCTGGCGTTGGTGTAGATGACTCTACGCTTGAGCGCATCGCAGACGAATCAAGCCCGTTCGGCGCGCCGTTTGGCGGTAGGAGTGCCCCTGTTGTCGAGACGGTTTCCGGGCGTCGAACCTTCACGCTACGTATTAAGATCGTCTGCTTTGATCATACCGGAGGGCACGAATCTAAGACCTACACCGAGCGTGCTAGGACTCGGCTACGTTGGCGCTCGATTACACAAGCTCTGAACAATATCGGCGTGGGTTATGATAGAGTGCTAAGCCACGGCACACTGAACGACACAACCGACGATAGAGTCAGCTCAACCGGCTATATCGACATCGCCATGAATATTCACGTCAGAGAGACAGACCCAACCGAGTACGCCACGATCGATAACGTGGACGCACCGACGATTCGAGGTAGTTAAATGAGTATCGTTAACGAAATAATCACGGTTAACGTAGCGCGTAACTCGGTATTTCCGTCTCGCGCTGGTTTCGGTGTAGCGAACTTTGTCGCCTATCACACTCTCTGGCCTCAGCGAGTTCGGCAGTTCAGTTCGGCAGCCGAGGTCCAGGCGGCGGTGTTGGCCGGCGGCGGTACGCTCGCTCATCCCGGAGCGGTTGCCGGCAACCTTGCCTTTTCGCAGAAAGTGACGCCTAAGAAATTCGTTGTCGGACGTCGGGCACTTCCGTTCACTCAAACGGTTACGTTGACCGTAGTAGATGCGACCGCCGGTACTGTTTACGATTTCGACATTGTTGACGCGACCGGTACGGTAAACCAAATCCTCTACACGGTTCCGGCAGCACAGACGACGACTCAGGTAGCGGCCGCTCTTGAGCTTTTGATCGAAGCGGTTCCGGGCATTGCGTCTACTGCAACTGCGGCGGTTATTACGTGCGTGACTGACGTTGGGTTGCTGGTGAACTATGCCCGGCTACCGGCTCGAAACAAGCTGCTTTTTGCTGACACGACAACCGATCCGGGCATCGCTACCGATCTGACAGCGATCGAGCTAGAGACCGCTACAAGTGTCGGTATTGAGTGGTACGGCTTTTCTCTCGACTCGTGTAGCAAGGCCCAGTTCGCCGCCGCTTCCACGTGGGTACAAAGCCGTACGAAGGTCTTTGCGGGGCGTCAGACCGATTCCGAGGTATCAGACTCAGGCGACACCGACGACGCTTTCAGCGCAGCTGTAGCCGCCAGCAAAGACCGAATGGTGATGCTTTTCGCCAAGGGCTCTAGTAACGACTATCGAGACTTAGCGTTGCTCGCTGCCTGCTTACCGGAAGAGCCGGGGAGCTATACGGTTGCGCTGAAGTCGCTAGTCGGAATCACTATCGATACACTCGATCCGAGCGAGCGAAGCGCGGTACTCGCGAAGCGAGGGACCGTCTACGAAGGCGGTAGCGGAATCAATGTCACGTTTGAGGGTAAGACGCCCAAGAACGGCGGATGGTTCGATCAAGTGGTTGCATCGGACTTCGTAGCGGCCCGATGCAAAGAGGACTTTTTGGCCTACCTAGCATCGTCCAAAATCGTGCCCTACGATCAAGCCGGGATCGACTCGTGTCTGATGGTCTTTCAGGCTCGAGTTGACAAATGTACCAAAGCACCCAACAAGATCTTCTCACTCGACGTTCCTCCGGTTGTCAACCCTATCGCTATTGCTGACACAGAAGCGAGCGATCGGGACGCCCGGCGTCTTACAGGTATCACGATAACCGCCCGCTTTAGCGGCGCAATCCACGGCGGAGACGTCGTGATCAACGTAGGAGTTTGACAATGGGTCTGCCTGATTTTCCGCGCTCTTACTCGCTCGCTAACCTTGTTTTGTTCTTCGGTGGTTTGATCCCCGGCGGATTCGGCGAAGGCGATGCGTTCACGATCGAACCGGTGTCTCCTAGTTGGCTAGCGACCGAAGGAGTAGACGGTTCGGTCGCCTTCTCCGACACCGGTAGCCGTCTCTACATGGTCAAGATCAACCTACTTCAGACCAGCCCGATGAACTCGGCTATGTCGGCTATCTACAACGTGCAAGCGCTGACAAAGCTCGCGCTACCGGTCGCGTTCAAAGACACGCTCGGTGCTGACAAATTCAAGGCTGACGCTGGTGTTATTCAGCAAATGCCTAACGTCGCACGAGGGAGCAAGGCAAGCTCGCAAGAGTGGCCGATCCTGGCTGCCGGTTGCGATCTCTTCCTTGGGGGTAACTGACATGGGCAAAACGACACACGAGCACACACTAAGCAACGGGGATCGAGTCCGGATTACCCGCTGGGGTACCCGCCAAGCTCACGATCTGATGTTTGATCTTGAGGGTATGAAGGCCGGGGATCGTAAGTGCTGGGTCAGTATGCGCGAAGCGTTGATCCCTTGCACGAAGTTGATTCGCTCAGTCAGCAACGCCGAAGGAGCAAGCGCCGATCTACCGCTCGAACTCGGGCCGATCTTCGATGACTACTTCGCGGGTGAACTCCACTTACTAGCCGAGTGGATCGAGTTCGGGGTAAAGGTGAACTACGAAAGTTTTTTAGGCGCAGTCAAGAAGTCAAAAACGCCCAAGACCGACTAGCGGATCTACTCGCTAGACTGCCTCACGAAGAAACACGCACGCACGAACCGTTACCGGATTGGATCGACGATCTGATTTGGCTACCGGTTCGTGAGCACCTAGCGACGCTTCATGAAGTGGAAGAACATTGGACGTTAGACGACTGCATCGCGGCCCGAATGATCGTGGTACAACAGAGCATTGCTGACACGAAAGCGGCCCTAAACAGAAAGCGCTGAGATGCTTCGCGAAGTCATTGCCCGGTTCACTGTAGACGCCGACACGAGCAAACTTACCGGCGCAAGCAAGGAAGTCGACGCCTTCGTTGGCTCGCTTCGCGAAGTCGGTGGAGCGCTCATCGGCGCTGAGATTGCGAACCGGGTTAAGGGTTTCATCACCGAGATGGTAGATCTCGGAGACGGTATAGCCGCAACCGCTGACAAGCTAGTTATTGGTACGACGACGCTGCAACAATGGCAACTAGCCGCCAATCTCTCGGACGTAGAGACAGAAGCGTTTAACGGTTCTCTGACTAAGTTTCAGGTGAACCTAGCGAAAGCCGCTGAGGAGGGCGGCGAAGCGGCTAGCGCGTTCAAGAACCTCGGAATCAAGGATCTTAACGCCGCCGCCAAAGACACTCCGGGAACGCTCTTGACCGTTGCGCGCAGCATCGCAGAGATCGGAGACGCCGGTACCCGCAACAAGCGCTTGATTGAGGTATTCGGCAAGCAAGGCGCAGCACTCGGGCCGATGTTCTCTCGTGGCGCCGAAGGTATCGAGGAACTTCTAGGTCAACTCGAAGCAACCGGCGGCGGCTTGACTGAGGAAGCAATCGAAGCCATGGCTGGGCTGGACGATGCAACAATCAAGTATAACGCTTCGGTAACGTCGCTAAAGGGCAAGCTAGCACTAGCTATCATGCCGACACTAACGAGCGTGGTTGATCGTGTAACGAAGATGACCGCAACGCTCAGTAATAGCGAAGGAGCAAGCAAGAAACTAGGAACCGCTATGACTGTGATGGGTGCGGCAGGCTTTGCTGCCGGCGTCAAGATGACGGTTCCATATCTGCCAATGCTTGCACTAATCGCCGGCATCATCCTGGTAGTCGACGATCTTAAAACCGGACTCGAAGGCGGGGACTCTTTGACCGGTCGGTTTCTCGATAGGGTCTTTGGTGAAGGGGCTGGTGACTCAGTCTTTTCTGAGGTCGGCAAAGACATCGAAGCACTCAACCGTAAAATGGAAAAACAGCCCACACTCATGGGCAAGATCGAAGAGTCTTTTTCAACGCTCGGAGCATCGCTCGTCAAGTTCTTCGCCGACGATCTAAACGAAGCGTTCGACATCGCTTCCGCCAAGATTGCGCAAGGCAAAGGCGAGTTTATCGATTACGCACTAGTAGTTGCTAGCTCACTTAATCCGATCGGACTAATCGCTAAGATTAGCGAGGGTTACACTAAGCTTGAAACACTACTAACCGAGTACATAGACGGGCAAAAAGAGAAATGGCGCAAGATGGGCTTGGACATTCCCGACGACATTTGGAAGGCGATCAAAGAAGGCGCTGGTGACCTAATCGAGAACATGGGTACGCTAGCGGACGATATGGTGAAGGCGTTGAAAGACAAGTTCACTAACATGGATCTGTCTAACGTCCTTAAGATCGGATTCAAGTTACCCGGCGGCGGCGGTAGTCCTACGCAACCCGTGGGAACTGTAGCGAGCAGGCAACCGACTGGCGGGAACGTGACGTACGCCAGCACGAACGCCAACCAAGTACGAGCCACGCAAAACGTTTACGTCAACGCCGCCGGGGGGAGTGTTGAAGACGTACGCCGGGGGGTTTCCAGGGGTCTCAGCGACGCGAACGACGATCTTGTTTCGTCTCTCGAAACGGTGCATGCGTGACCGTTTGGTTAGTCCCCGAAGATCCAGCGTTCGAGATCGTCGAGTTCTCTGTCACGATTAGCGAGAACCACGTCGAGTCTTCAATCCCTACGGCGTTCCCGATCGAGACGGGCGGAGTCATTGCCGATCATCTAATCCACGAGCCGGCAACGTTCTCTTGTGTGGTTGAAGTGACCGAGAGTCCTCACGTTCCAATGCTTGACCTCAGCGTCGCGGGAACGGTCGAGGGTACGGGGTATCTCGCAAGCGTGGTTGAGCGTGTTTCTACGCCGGTAGCCGTCTCGTTTCGAGGTACCGCAAAGCTCGATCCTGCTCGCTCGCTCGTGACAGAGACCCACGAGAAGCTCAGCGCGCTACGTCTAGCCGGCATCGAAATGACCGTGATCACGTCGTTAAAAGATTACGAGAACATGATCATTACGAGCATCGAACTACCGCGCGAACAACTGTCGTTAGGTCGGGGTAGATTCACGATCTCGTTTCAGCAAATATTGACGGTTACCAGTGCCACGGTAGCGGCGCCGAATCCAGCCGAACCACGAGGTGCCGCCTTGAAAGAGCAAGGTGCACAAGCGAAAGCACTAACAGACGAAGAACGGAAAGCGAAGATCAAGAGCCTAGGTGCTAGTTTTTGGGACGGTGATTACAACAAATTATTCTTACCGCCTACACCATGATCACACTCGACGCACCACGAACAATCCAGCTTTTCCCGGACGTACCCCTATACACGATTAGGGCAACGTTGAACGGGCTAGAGTACGTACTACGGTTCGATTACTCGCAACGCGAAGATCGTTGGTTCTTCTCTCTGTATGACGCGGTCGGTTCACCAATCCGCAAGGGGATCAAAATCACGTCGGGAACCTCAGCGCTTCGCCTCGCTCGGTACGACGCCCGAACACCTAAAGGCGTGTTGATGTTTGCCGACACGACTTCGATAAGCGCACAAGCGCCGGGTTTTGCCGACCTCGGGCGTCGTGTCTCGCTCGTTTACCTTGAAGCCGTACCCGCAACGGAAGCCGTTAGCGAGCTGGTGGTCGAGTGAGCACGCTTCTTTACGATCGTTATTATCGGCTTGTTCTCGGTACCAAGGAGATCAAGGGGCTTCGTTGTACGTTCAACGTCACAAAGACGCTGACGCCGACACCGAACAAAGCCGAAATCACGGTGTACAACCTAGCCGAGGAAACAATCGCCTCGCTTGAGCAGCAAGTGGCCTTTCCGGTTCAACTGGACGCCGGGTATCAGGACGGATCCCAAACGCTCTTCTTGGGTGATTTGCGCGCAAGTGACACGGTGTACGAGTCGGACGGATCACGAGTAACGACGATCAAATCCGGCGATGGAGAAAAAGCGCTGAGGTCTAGGCGTGCTGACGCTTCGTTACCGAAGGGGACAACGCCCGACGCGGTACTGCGTCTCGTGGCTTCGTCAATTGGTGTATTGCCGGGCAACCTAGACAAAGCGATCAGTCTGGTAAAATCTAAGTTCGGAGGAAGGAATCCGTTCCCGTTCGGAACCACTGTAGCCGGTAACGCCGCCCGGGAACTTACCGCGCTTTGCCGGACGTTCGATCTGGAGTGGAGCGTTCAGAACGGAGCGTTGCAATTCACCGAACGAAACAAGGTTCTCGAAGGTCAAGCGATCTTCCTATCCGATGCAACCGGTATGGTAGGCTTCCCTTCGGTGGACTCTAAAGGCGTGTTGCTTGTGTCGTCTCTGCTGAATCCGGCAATCTCCCCGGGCCGCTTGCTTGTGCTCGATTCAGTACGCCTCAAAGGCTCGTATCGCATTACAGAATGTGCATATCAGTGTGACACACACGGATCGTCAAACTGGACGGTTGCGGTAAAGGCGACGAGGTATTGACGTGCTACCCGATGACGCTATCCGCCGAGTCTTAGAAAGCCGCATTGCGGACATAGAAACCGCTGGTGTCGGCTACGTCGTATCGTACGACTCAGCAACCCGTACCGCGAACATTCAGCAAGGTACTCGCCGACCGCTCGCACGAGAGAACGGCGAAATCGTGAACGTCGATCGGAACATACTCCAATCAATCCCCGTCATGTTCCCGGGCGGCGGCGGTTGTTCCGTTACTTGGCCAATCGAACCAGGGGACTCCGGTTTGCTGGTGTGTCTGCGGTATAGTGCGCAAGCGTGGCGTGCGGGAGACGGAACCACGCCGGGCAACGCCGGAGACCTCAGACCGCACCACGAAAGCAACGCCGTTTTCTTCCCCGGTTGGAAGCCGGACGCAACGCCGATCGTTGGCTCAAGTCAACCGGCGTTCGTCATTGAAGCCGACGAGATCCGGCTAGGTGCTCCGCTAGCTACGGACTACGTAACCAACGATACCAAACTGCAAGCTGAGTTAACTAAGATCTCTTTGACGCTGACCGCCGTTTGTACGCTACTCAATACCGCCGGACCGGTCATAGGTGCTCCGCTTTCAGTACCGCTCTATACGGCGCCCGGTGGTCCTCCCGGCGCTACTGCTCTCACAAAAGTAAAGGGCGTCTGATGTCCTGGGCCTACACCGTCAAGCCTTCGAGCGGTTCGAGCGAAGCGGATCTGCGCGTACGCACGTTCAAGGATCTAGCACTCGACGAAACCGGAGATCTCGCATTACGGACCGACGAGAACGGGAACAAACACGCGTACTTTGTCGAAGGTGTCGACGCTATCGTTCAGTGCTACCGAATCCGGCTTGCGTTCTTTTTAGGTGAGTGGTTCCTCGATAGGAACCAAGGAATGCCCTACCTACAGAAGATTATGATTTACGATCCTGACGTGGTGGTCATTCGCTCTCTATTCCGTAAAGCCTTATTGACAGTACCGGGTACGAAGGATGTTAGAGAATTGCGCGTGTCTATCGATCGCGAATCTAGACGAATCAGGATCGAACAACTGTCCACGGTACTCATAAACAACTCGATAGTGACCCTAACCGAAAGACCGTTCGTATTATGACGCTTACAGCGGAAGGGCTAGAGATCCCTAGCCTACAGGAACTACTCGACCGACGAGCGGCCGCTCAGCGTGCAGCGATCGATCCGTTGCTGGCGAATACTGGTGACTCGGTGTTAGGCAACTTCAACGGCATTGAAGCAAGCCACGATCGGGAAGCCTACGAAGCGTTGCAGATCGTGGCGTCGGCGATCAATCCGGACAATGCCGAAGGGGCGTTACTTGACGGCGTTTGTGCCATTACAGGAACCACGCGCAACGGAGCAACACCTACACGGTTTGGTGGTACACGTAAGTTAACGGTGAACCTAGACAACGGCGCAACCATTACCGCCGGAGTAACTACCTTTGCGGTAACTGACGCCCCTGCTATCGAGTTCGTAGCTACTGAGAATTTCACAAACACGACCGGTGTTACAGCGAGCTTTGGAATCAACGCCGAGTGCACTCAGACCGGGCCGATCGTTGTTAATGCGAGCACCGTAACAACCGTTGTTACCTCTACGCCCGGGCTTAACTTCGTAACGAATGCGACCGACGCAATTACAGGATCGGAAGTCGAGAAAGACGAAGCGCTTAGAGCAAAGCGAGAAGGCGAGTTGAGGCAGATCGGATCGTCTACTCCGTCCGGACTCGCTGCCGACCTACTGGCAATTAAAGACGAAGACGATAACAACCCGATCCGGTCGGTTGTCGTACTAGAGAACTACGAAGACTATTGGGTCGGTTCACTTCCGCCTCACTCTTTTTCGCCTATCGTCTGGGACGGTCCGGGCGAAGACGCTGACGATACGGCGATCGTGTCTGTGATTACAGCCAACCGCCCGCCCGGGATCAAGTCAGTAGGTTCGCTCGGTACCGCACCGAGTCAGTACAGCCGAGCAACGCAGCGAGCGTTTGAGGTTGAGCTTACGTTGCGCGTGTCTGCTGCTTTCGCCGGTGCCGCCGCAGTGAAGGCGGCGGTCGCTTTACGGGCCGAGAAGCTCGCACCAAGGGGAACGGCTGACGGGTCTGGTGTAATCGCTTACGGCGCTTTTATCGATGCCGCAATCCACGTTGCAGGGGTTAACCGAGTGACTCAGATCCGCATGCGGTTCACGACCGGCGCTTGGGTTACTAACACCGATTTAGTTCCCGGACTTGGTGAAGTCGGCGTAACTTCCTCTAGTGATGTAGACGTGCTAACGTCGATCGGGCTATGACCTATAACATCGTTCAGGCCGGCGGTGCTGGTTCGGCCGGAGAAGGCAAAGCGCTTGACGGCGCTTGGCGTGGTGTACCGATCACGATTTCGGGAACGCCCGGTGCTGCCGAATACCAGCACTCATTTCGCGACAAGCCGCCCGGCAGTAGCGCGGTCATGCTCAACACCACTTCCCAAGTCGCAACGTTTACACCGGACATTGCAGGGGATACGTACCGGGTTCGACTAAGAGAACGAGCTACTGCCAACGGGCCGTGGGTCACTACCACGAAGGTCATCCGAGTAACGAAAGACGAAGCCGGAAACGTCGTCAACTACGGCATTGCTTCGTGTGCGTTAGAAGAGCTTCCGAGCGAAGCGAACTACGGAAGCAACACGCAAGGAAGCCGCGAACGGACGACCGCAAACGATCGGGCGATTGTTGCGGCTTTAGACACTCCTTGGAAGCGTGCATGTCGTGTCGTCAGTCTAACGAACATAACACTTTCTGGACTGCAAACGATCGACGGCGAAGCACTAGAAGAAGGCGATCGAGTGCTTGTTAACGGACAGACTGACAAGACACAAAACGGTATTAGGATCGCTTCTGCTTTCGCTTGGGTTCGAGCTAGTGACATGAGTAACGCCGAGTCTTTGCTCGGTACTACGGTTCGAGTGTTGCGCTCAGCTAGCGATCAAACCGGTTGGTGGTCTCTTACCGAACCGACAACCGGCGAGATCGAGATCGGTACGACTGAGATCGAGTTTACTTTGATCGGCGGTTTCGTGGTTCCGACACCGGTAGAGCCGGGGACGATCCGGCCTATCGCCGGTTGTACGATGCACTTCGCACCATGGGATCCGAGCACGTTGGATCTCGTCGGGGGTGCTATCCAAGCGGCCCGGGATAGAGAGGGGGGTTCTGTTGTTCTTCAAGCGTTCAACACAGCAAGCCGGCCCGTCTACAACCTAACCGGTGTCGAGACGCGTAACGGTCAAGCGTCCGCTTCGTTCACCTATCTACAAGACAACTTCGGCGCGGGTTTCCGTTCGGATACGGGAGGCGTTCTTGGCAATGCTCCACGTTCGATGGCTTGGATTGGGCGTTTCCGGAGCACGAACGCGGCCGCGTCCATCGCCATGACAATGGGCCACAATGCCGCGGGAATCGGCCCAGGGTTCGCTGATTGGATCACGATCGGGGTCAACCTTGTGGGCGGTTTCTCCGCGGGCGGACACGCACGGGCGGGCGTGCTGAAGACCCCCGCGGATCTCGCGGATCACGTGTTTTTCATGACCCACGACGGGACCAAAACAACCTTCTACATCGACGGATTTTTCATCGGGGAGGTTGCTTCAACGGGAGATCTCGACTCCACGCGGATCGGTATTTACACACAGGACGCGGGTGCGTTCTTGGCGGATTGTGTGCACCGCGACGCGCAATGGTCCGCAACCGCCGCGGGACTCACTAGTGTGTCTCAGTACAGCGAAGACGGCGCTAATATGTTCGGTCTTTGGTACCCGGGACTAGTGCAGTGCTCCGGGGATTCAATGACTGCTAGCTCGACTGTAAACGGTTCCGCGCTTGTGGATCCTGCTGCAAACGCGTGGCCCGCCGTGCTCCCCGGACTGCTCGACACAGCCGCGGAGATCTTTAATGACGGGTTGGGCAACCGGACGTTGCAGACCATCGCGGGGGCTCCGCTCAGGGCGCAATCTCGCGGGCGGTATAGCCCCCAGCGTCGATTTCGTGAAGGCAACCGAGGCGGTAGTATCGAAATTGTTTGGGGAGTAACCAACGATTTCCAACTTGGCCGGACGTACGAAGAAGCGTGGGCGGATTTGCTCGCGACCACGGCTGCAATTGAGGCGGCTGGTGGGATCCCCATTTACGCAACGTGCCTAAAGCGGCGATCCTTCAATCCGACGCAAGAAAGTTACCGCGTACAGTGGAACGCTTCCCTCGCAGCACACGGGCGCCGATACGCTGACCTTGCTGTTCACCCGGTGTTTCAAGACACCGCTACCGATCGCGGCGCAGAAGAGCTAGGATTCCTTGACGGAACCCATCCGACAGACCGCGCGACACGGGAAGTCATTGCACCGGCGTTTGCAGCGATCGTCAACTCGATAATCAGGGGTATCTAATGAGCGCACAAGAGCCTTTACACACTGTTCCGGATTCGCCAATGCTTAAACTAGTAAAGGCAGCAGCCTCTACCGATCCGAGTGAAGCGATCTTAGTGCTCGCTAACGTGGTCGAAAAACTCATTACCCACGTTTCAGTTACTGAGAAACTCGCCGAAACAAACAACGAGCAGCTAGCAAAGACACTGGCGGTAGTCATCGCACTACAAGAGAGCGTGTATCGTATCGAGGTACGACTGCGGACTAACGAAACCGCGACTGCGCGCGCTACTAGTCAGCACGAGATCGTAGAAGAGTTCGCGCGGGTAGCACTCGACGAAAAGCGTGATCAAGTCCAGGCAAGGAAGGAAGCCCGGGCGGAAGCGCTCAGAAGCGCCGGTAAGGTGGTTGGTTTCCTCGCAAGTTCTGCCGGACTCGGCTTGATTCTGTCGTTCGCTCTAAAGGCTTGCGGCTAGTGTTAGAGGTTACCCAAGGAGCGGTTGCACCGGGCGAAGTTGTCGATCTGACGTTTGGCGCTATCGCGGGCGTCGACTACACGACAGACGCTTGGACGATCGTGTGTGAGCTGGTGACGCAGAAAGGAATCAGAACTAGCCTAGCTCCTTGGGTCACGATCGCTGAAACGGCGGACTCAATAACCGTTCGATTCAGTCCGACCGGTACCGAGTTCGTAGCGGTAGGGTCATTTGCTCTAGTGCCCGAGATCGTAGTCGACACAACCGACCGCTACCGGTTTAGCTCTGTATCCGGCACAGTCGTAAAGAGGTTCTAATATGCAATACGGAGTAGCAGTCAGAAACGCACGCGCGGACGTTGTAGAAGCGACTTGGGGAGCTTCCCCTCGATTACAATTCTGGACGGGAAGCAAGCCGGTTGACTGCGCAGCGGCGGCAACGGGAACGATGCTAGTCGATCAAGTCCTACCCGCCGATCCGATGTCGAACGCTTCCGCCGGATCGAAGGTCAAGCAAGGCGTCTGGTCGGGCGTAGGAGTAGCCGCCGGTACCGCTGGCTACTATCGAATCATGGATAACGCCAACACGGTTTGTCACGAACAAGGGACGGTGACGGCTACCGGCGGCGGCGGAGACATGATCCTAGACAACGTTGTGATCGCCGTGTCTCAGGTGGTAACGGTCGTGACCTATCAGCGCAACGAAGGGAACGCGTAATGTCACACCAAACACTAGGATACACCGAGGGATCCGGCGCTAACGTTGCGATCGATCGAATCGCCGGGGAGGACTTCCAAAGAGTCAAACCGGTTCACGGCGCCGAAGGTCAAGCGACCGACACGAGCGAAGCCGATCCGCTTCCCGTTACAATTACCCGTGGTGAACTGCTCGAAGCACTCGAAGCGTTGAGGCTGGCGACCAACGCGCTTACGCGAAGTGTTGGTAGCTCTTTCCCCGATGTCGCTGGGCGTTTGCGTGTTGCTCTTGATTCAATCTCCGCTTCGTTGACACTTGCTACAGTGACAAGCATCGGTACAGTTACGACAGTAACCACCGTGTCGACAGTAACCAATCAAACAAACATTGGCGGACTTTCAGCCGCTCCTCAAATACCCGCGCTAATGTTATTCAACGCTGACGCACTGAGAAACCGGATCGAGGTCACTCCGTAATGGCAACCAACGTATCGCTACGCAAGCTGCTCGATCTTAAGCGCTGGGAGATGTGCGCACCTGCGCCCGCAGCTACCGGTGCTGCGCATTTCGTTATTTCGTCGAGACATTACCGACAGCAACAATTACTGGTCCAGTCTGCGGCGTTGGCTTACCTCTACAATCCAAACGAAGACGGTTGGTGTCAAGTACCTAGCCCGGGCTTGACTGGTACATTCGGCGCTGGCGCTTGCGGGACTGCTGGTTGCTGGTCGACCGGTTCAACGGTTGCCGGATCTCTAACGGCTACTGCCGGAAGCACGACCGGTATTACTACTAATCAAACACTAGCGCGAGACCTTCGCGGCTACTCGGTACAGATCCTCAGCGGACCGAACGCCGGGCTAGTCAAAACGATCGCTAGCAACACGATCGGCGCTAACGCTGTAATAACGTTTACCGTCGCTGAGGTGACGCCCTTCTCAGCGTCTACCGTGTACCGCTTGCTGACACCGGTTTGGTTTGTTCTCAACGCCGGTACTCTCGCGGCTGCGTCTTTCCGCCGTTACGACTTCGCAACTAACACTTGGGTTACACTATCGATTACCGGACTACCTGCAACGTGGGGTACTGACGGTCGGATGGTGGGAACTCCTTCGTGGATCGATACCGCCTTTGTGAGTTTCTCAACTGGACCAGTGACCGCCGCAACGGGTACCACGCTAACGAGCGGCGCAAAGACTTGGACCGTCAACCAATGGGCAAACTCTCAAGTACGCATCGTCGCTGGTCTCGGTGCTGGTCAGATACGATCAATCACGAGCAACACAGCGAACGCGCTGACGGTTCCGGCTTGGACCACTAACCCGGACGCCACGTCAACTTTCAGCATCGAAGGTAACGACGACTACCTTTACCTAATGGGTAACAACGCAGTCACGATGTATCGCTATTCGATTAGCGCCAATACGTGGTCGACTCTTGCACCCGGCGTTGCTCGCGCCGCGGCGCCCGGTCTCGGTGCTTCTGGTCATTGGATCTGGGCTCAACCGGAAGCGGATTGGAACAACGAAAGTACGATCCTAAACGGTCGCTATATCTACTCCTTTCAAGGCGGCGCCGTAGCCGCCGGGCCTTTGCACCGCTACGACATAGCAGCTAACGCGTGGTCGACTGTCACCTACTCACCAGCAACGGAGACGTTTACGACGGGAAGCAAATGGGTCTACTCGGGCGGCAATCTGTACATACAGAAAGACGCTACCGGGCGATGGTTCCGGTTCAATCCGGCTACGCACGAGTTAGACGGATGGTCGACCATGTTTTACCCGAACGGTGCTGCCTTACTCGGTGACACTGCTTTTGATGTCGTGTACATCGACGGTGCTACTAAGATCTATTACATATACATGATCCTGAATACGTCGACAGTAATGCTTAGGCAGTTGGTAATCTAACGTGCTGTTAACGCTACTCCGATCGCAAGGTCTAGCGGATATATCCGGATCATCGGTTGTAACAACCGACGACACAACCGGAGTAGCGACCGGTACCGTTCTAGTTGCTGGTTCCTCTGTCGTCACAACCGACGACACAACCGGAGCAGCTACCGGTACCGTTCTAGTTGCTGGTTCCTCTGTCGTCACAACCGACGATGCAACCGGAGCAGCTACCGGTACCGTTCTAGTTGCTGGTTCCTCTGTCGTCACATCCGACGATGCAACCGGAGCAGCTACCGGT
>JACCDR010424907.1_pt1 | contig 16946 bp, 27 predicted proteins | sample 7446431 | NCBI WGS metagenome assembly JACCDR01 (sample SAMN15323443, study PRJNA562643) | freshwater metagenome | isolation source: river surface water | place: USA:Blue River Watershed | collected 2017-08-17 | reverse complement strand
GCCATTGCCACCATGAGCCAATCGTAAGGAGACAGAGATGTCAGGTATGGGCTTCAGACTGGCCCGGTCGCAGGGAATGGAGGGGTCGACTGGCAACCTCAACGAATTCCCGATTGCTCCGGGCAACGCTACCAAGATCTTCCGTGGCGACCTTGTGTCGTTGAACGCGGGCAAGGTCGAAGTCACGGACGGCGCTGCGGGCGACAAGGTCCTCGGCATCTTCTGGGGCTGCAAGTACGTCGCCGCGGATGGCTCTTTCGAGTTCCGTCCGATGTGGGATGGTGTTGCCGGCCGCAAGGACATCCTGGCGATGGTTGCCGTGATGCCGGCGGGCGCGACCATGCTGGTTCGCGGTGCGCCGGGGGCGACCTACACCGACGCCGACATCGGCACCCGCAAGGCGGCGAACGTCGCCACGCCGGGCGACCCGCTGTCGGGCATGTCGCGGCAGGCGCTTGGCGCACCGGGGGCCACCGTCCCCACCGCCGCACTCGTCGTCCTCCGCAAGGTGGACATTCCGGCCTCGCCGGCTGTCGATGGTGACTGGTTCGAAGTCACCCTCGCCGCCGACAGCGCCATCACCAACGTTGGCGCATAAGGAGGGACCTGAGCGATGTCAGCGATCAACAGAGCAGCCCTCCGGGAACAGCTGTGGCCCGGAATTTTCGAGATCTTCGGTTCGACCTATTCGGACTACGAGGATCAGTACGGGTACGTCTTCACGACCCGGAAATCGACCAAGGCGTATGAAGAGTACGTGATGGAGAGCATGTTCGGCCTGGCTCCGCCCAAGGCTGAAGGCGCTCCGATCATCTTCGACGAAGCGGCCGAGGTCTGGAAGGGCCGGGTCGAGATGAACGCCTATGCGTTGGGCTTCATCGTCACCCGCGAAGCGGTGAACGACAACCAGTACTTCGACCTGGTGCCCCGTTACACCCGCGCCCTGAAGCGGTCCATGAAGATCACCAAGGAAGTCCGCGCCGCGGCCTTCGTGGATGCGGTCTTCACGACCGCCACCACCGGCGACGGCAAGCCGATCTGCGCGGTTGACCACCCGCTGCGGAACGGTGAAGTCCTGTCCAACCGGCCCACTGCGGCCGCCGACCTGAACGAGACCTCGCTCGAGGCCGCGATCATCCAGATCGGCGAGTTCGTGGACGAACGTGGGCTGCGGATCGCGGTGACCCCGCGCCGCATGGTTGTGCCGAACTCCCTGCAGTTCACCGCCGAGCGTCTGATGAAGACGACCGGCGCGCGGGTTGGTACGGCGGACAACGACGTGGCGGCCATCCACACCCTCGGCATGGTTCCCGAGGGCTACCGGATCAACAACTACCTGAGCGATCCGGCGGCCTGGTTCCTCATGACGGACGTGGACGAGGGCATGACCCACTGGGATCGTGAACCTCTCGACCTCGAAGAAGGGGATGGGTCCGAAACGCAAACGATGCGCGTAATGGCTTATGAACGTTACGCTTTTTCGTGCATGGACCCGCGCTCGATCTTCGGCGTGCCTGGCTGAACGAGCCCCCAGCTCGGCAGCAAGTCCGGGGGTCGTCCGTCAAGGGCGGCCCCCGTTGTCAAATTGGAGGGCACATGGAGACGGGCTTCACCTTCGCTGATGTCTATGACGAGGTTGTCTCGCGCGCCGGAGGCGAGCAGAGCACCGCCGAGGACGTGATCCGCGTTCGCCGTGGCCTGCGCCTGCTCCTGGAGCGGTGGGAGGCCAAGAGCTACAACACCTGGCGCATCCGGATGCGCCGCGTGGTCGCCGTGGGCGGCCAGCCCTTCATCACCTTGCCGCCCTGCGTCGATGACATCATCCATGTCGTCCACGTCAACGGCGGCGAGCTGACCCGCATCCCGCCTGATCGCTACATGACCATCGGCCCCAAGGATCGCACCGGGACGCCCGGCGAATACTGGTTGGCCCGTGAGGAATGCCCGAAGCTCTACCTGCACCCGACGGGCAACGGCGACCAGCTCGAGGTCTGGTATGTCGAGCGCCCCGAAGATTTCAACGCCAGCAGCGCCAACATGGGCGACGTGCCGGGCCGGTGGCTGGAAGCCATGATCCTCGGCCTGGCACTGGACTTCGCTCGCAAGCGCCCGGGCGACGGCGGGCAATACAACGAGGGGCTCATCCAGAGGCTTGCGGTAGAGGCGGCCGAGGCGGAGGATATTGCCATGCGCGCAGACCGGGACCGGTCGCGCTTCCGCTACAGGATCGCTTGATGGCCACGTTCCGCTCCTTCCCTTCCCACCTGAAGCCGATGCGGGGGCGCGGCCTCGTGACCTGCGCCCGGTCCGGCTTCCTGCGCTTCCCGGATGACATCGTGGAAGTGGACGGCATGCCCATGGCCAAGGACAAGGCGGACTTCTACGGTGCCTTTGGCACCGACCACCCGCAGGACCACGCTCAACCGGAGATCGGTGGCGACCCGAAGCCGGTGCGCTTCGGCGGTCTGGACAAGGCCCGGTCGAAGTCCGACCTGGGCATCAGCGATCAGGAAATCGTCGCGGCGGTTCGAGAGAACCGCCCGCCAAGACCGGGGTTCTGACATGACCTATGACGAGCTGATCGCCTATGCCCCTCTCGCGCTGATCATGCGGAACCGCGACACGGTCGCGGAGATGCCCAACATCGTGCGGCGCGCGCAGGGCTACCTGGTAGCCCGGCTCGATCATGACCTCTTCCGCACGACGGTTCCGGCGGCTCCGATCGGAGCCGATGGGATCATCGACGACAGTGCTTTCCCCGGATCGCTCCTTGAGATCAGGTCGATCTCGGTGCAGGTGTCACCCGGCGCGTGGCTTCCGCTTCTGCGGCGCAGCGAGGAAATGCTGATCGCGCTCCACTCGGACAACCCGCGCGGCCAGCCGCGCTTCTATGCGGTGACGGCGGCGGGGACGATCCAGACCTACCCTGCGATCGGGACGGCGGGGACCTCGGCACGGGTGACGGCCAACGTCGCGCCGCCGGCGCTGAGCCCGACCGTGCAGACCAACATCATCAGCGAGCAGTTTCCGGAACTCTTCGAGTTCGCCACGGCGATGGAGGCGGCGGTCTTCAACGTGGATGGGGTGACGACCCAGCTCTACCAGGGCCGGGTCGCCGAGACGCTGCAAGTGGCCAACGCGCAGATCTCGCGCCGCACGCGCGACGAGAGCGCGCAGCGCGCCGTCGAGACGCGCAACATCCAGGGGGCATGACATGACCTGTGCGCTTCGGCACGACTTGAGCATCATCCGGGGCGACAGTTTCTCCCTCTTCGTGGGCCTCGCCTCGGGTTGGGAGAACATCGCGGAGAACCCGTCGCTCTACGAGGGGCGGCTGGTCTTCCGGGAGCGGCAGGATGACAGCCTGCCCGAGCTTCTGGCCATCACCACCACACCGCAACCGATCGACGAGCATCGCTTTCCGCAGCTGGACTTCATGCTGGACCTGTCGATGACGCCCGCGCAGACATCGAGCCTTCCGACCTTTCCGGTGGTACAATATGCCGAGATCAGGCTGGTGTCGGGTGGCTATGTGCGGCGGCTCTTCGAGGGGCGGGTCAGACAGAGGGATTGAGGATGAACCTTTCCGGCAAATCGGCTACCGTCCTCGAGCAGGACCCCAACCTCATCGTCATCTATGACGGGCCGCGGGGCCTGCCCGGTGCCAAAGGCGACCCAGGTGACGACGGCGCTCCCGGCCGGTCGATCATCGTGCGGGGTGACTGGAACAACACCGTGCTCTATGGCCCGGGCGATGCGGTCACCTCCCGGTCGCTGGCAAGCCCGGGCCTGACGGCCCTCTGGATCGTCAGGGACGGCGCGGTTCCGACGGTGGGGCTGGCGCCCCACCTCGATGCCGCGCAGTGGTCGGAGATATCTGCGGGCGGTGACAGCGCCGGAGGCGCGATCTACCGCGTCCAGCAGGTGGCGCACCCCTTCACCATGATCGGCGAGCCGGTGGCGCGCTCCGAGGTCACCGGGCGCTATGAGCTGGCGGATGCCCGCCAGAAAGACCTCCTCGCGATTGGCGTGGTCTGCGACATTCCGAACCCGAACGAGTTTGCCGTGCAGACCAGCGGGCGGGTGATCCACACCGGCGGCCTCCTGATCTTCGATCCGGTCCCGCCAGCGGGCCGCGCGTCTTCTGACTGGGTCTTGGGCCGCGTCTATTACCTCTCGACCCGGCCCGGCATGTTCGAGGTGGACCAGCCCAGCGCGCCGGGGGCTTACTTCCAGCCGATGGTGGTGCCGATCTCGCAGACGGAATTCGTCCTCCTCGGCTGGGGACCGGAGAACCTCGACACCCCTGTCGACATCCCCGCCGTCGAGACGGATCAGGGCGTCGTGCCGGGCCGGGAGGGGCAGCTCTGGTATCGCCGATCCACCAACCCTGGCCTCTATGTGGCGCTTTGGGATGAGACGCGGACGCGGCTGATGTGGGTGCAGGCGAATGGCTGACAAGCGGGGCCTTGTCGCCTCTTACCCTTTTGCTGTCCCGGCGCCGGAGCAATACCAGCCCCGCAACGAGGAGCGGTTCCGGGCGCAGATGGCGCAGGCCAACGCGGAGATCTACGACCGGCTGGCCAACATCGAGACGGACGTGGATGCGGTCGAGCAGGGGCTGGCAGCCATCCCGCCGCCGCCAACCGTACCGGCCTTTGCCACGGACGCTCAAGCTGTTGGAGGGACATCCGCCGACACCATCATCTCGCCCGCCACGCTCAAGGTGGTGCTGGATACGCTGGCGGAACTTATCGTCCCGACCGGGGCCATCATGTACTTCGCCGGGAACGATCCACCGGGCTGGCTCAACTGCGATGGGGCGGTGGTGACCACGGCGAATGCCGCGTTGCGCGACTATCTCCTGGCGGCCGGAAGCCCGTATGGTGCGACCGGGGCCGACCCCCTACTGCCCGATCTGCGAGGCGAGTTCGTCCGGGGTGCGGACCTCGGACGTGGCGTGGATGCCGGGCGCATCTTCGGCTCGTTCCAGGGCGATGAGATCAGATCGCATAGCCATTCCGTGATCGGGCAGGTGGTTGACGGCTCTGGCCCTGCGGGCACCGCCAACCCGCAATCGGTGGCGGGGAACAGGTTCAGAAGCACCGCGACCAACGCTGCCGGCGGCTCGGAGACCCGGCCGCGCAACGTGTCCTTGCGGGCCTGCATCAAGACATGAGGAGGGACCGATGAACAAGAAGGTGACGCCGGTCAAGCCGGGAGCCAAGAAGCCGCCTTCCGGACGGGTCTATTCGACCTACGATCAGGAGTATCAGAAGGATCCCGCCTACATTAAAAAGCAGGTGACCCGGAACCGTGACCGCCGCAAGGCGCAGGAGGAGGGTCGCGTGAAGAAGGGCAGCGGCAAGGATGTGCACCACGTCCATGGGGCCGCCAACGGCGGTCCGACGCGGGTGATCTCGGCCTCCAAGAACAGGAGCATGAAATGACGCTGCAGTTCCCGATCCCGCAGTTCATTGGCGAAGCGGTCCGATACCAGGGTAGCAGCTGGGTCTGGGATGGCGTGGGGTGGGTCATCGACACCACTGCCGACCGCATCGACCTCGCCACGGTCCCGGCCTATCTCGGGCAGTTCGTCTACCGGATGCCATCGGTGCCTCCGCTGCCGACCTTCGTCAGCTTGTCTGATCCGGACATCTTCGGCGCGACCTTCATCCTCTCGGCCGTCGCGCCATTCGAGGGGATCAAGGTCTACAAGAACGGTGAGCTTCTGGTCATGGATGGCGGCGCTGGCGGGCCTGGCCAGTATGTCGTCAACCGGGCGGCCAACCGGATCGAGTTTCTCCCTCCCGGGCTGGTCGTCCAGGATGTGATCACCGTCGGCGTCCTGACGCCCTCGGACCGGCTGGCGCCGGGCCGGGTGGACGTCCAGCCGATCAAGGACCTGGACACGGACTGGGTGACCAACCCGGCGAACCCCACCACCGGCATGGTCAACGGCGTGCGCCGCACCTTCGATCTCCTCGTGGACGTGCCGGGGGTTGGCCAGCAGTTTGCGGTCGTGGCGCGGAACTCGGACCTCGCCGTCATCGTGGGTGGGGCGCGGCAGCGCCCAGGCATCGATTACACCGTGATCGGGGCAGAGCTGACAATGACGGTCGCCCCGGTCGCTGGCGTGCCCTTCTGGGCGCTCTGGTATCGTCCCGCGGGCGGTGGCACTGGCGGGGGTATTGCACCGCCACAGCCACCCCTGGACGGCCAGCAGTCCTTCTATGGCTGGCGGCCAGGGACGGGGGCTGCGTGGCAGGATGCGCGAGGGCTGGCGCTCACGGTGGCCAACGCTGCGGCCCGCACGGCGCTTCGCCCTGACGTCGACATCTTCGCTGGCACCCTGGTGCTGGATGCCGACACCCAGATCCTCTGGCGCTGGAACGGCACGGCCTGGGCGCGCTACCTGGACAGTGGCACCTTCACGGCCCGGCTCGGAGGCCGGATGCAGTCCCTGCGGTCCACCACGGCGCTACAGCGCCCGGCGGCGGCAAGCCTCCTGCCGGGGGAGCTGTGGGTCAACCAGACCGACCGGGTATTCGGCTTCGGCGATGCCGCAGGAGACCCCATCGAGTTCCTGCCCCGCGTGGCCGCCTCGGCTGGCGTGGACGATGCCGGCAAGATCCCGGCGCTAGGCGCGTCTGGCGTCCTCGACCAAAGCTTCTTCCTGGCAGGCATGCGGCCCTACGGAACGGTGGCCCCCGGCTCGATCGAGATCACCGACTGGAACGACGCGCACCTGAACGGCACCGCCCCGGTGCGCGCGGCGGCGGGCGTCCCTAACCGCCCGCCCGGCGCTGACCTGCCTTATGCCGGTCAGTACATCGCCATGGGGAATGCCGACACGGGTGTCCTGACGGCGTTCTCGCCGCAGGGGAATACGGTCTTCGTGCGTCCGCGCAATGCTGGCGCCTGGGCGGCGTGGGTCCAGGTGAACTCGCCCGGCCTCGACCTCGCCTCGGCGATGCTGCGGGCCAACAACCTGAACGACGTGGCATCGAAGTCCGCCGGGCGGACCAACCTCGAGACGATGTTCAACCCGCGCGCGGTCTTCGCGGGCGACCTGAACCTCCTCGATGAGACCGGGCTCTATCCCCTCGGGATCGGCGTCACCAACGGCTGGGTGAATGACGGCACCGGCGCGGGTGGCGAAGCCACCGTGGGCGATGCGGTGCTGCATATCGAGACGGGTGGCACGCTGGCCTATCAGCTGGGCTTCAACGTGATCCCGACCGGGCCAGCGGCGAAGCCGCTGCGCCTGCGCTTCATGATCGGGCCGACCACCTGGACGCCCTGGGCAAGCGTGTCCACGAGTGAGGAGGTTACCGCACAGATTGCCACCGCCATCGCGGCGCTGCCTCCTGGCACCAGCGTCGGGGCAACGCCCCCGGCCAATCCGGATCAGGGCCAGCTCTGGTTCAAGACGGTTGACCCGGTGGGGCTGTTCATCTGGTACAACGATGGCGACAGCGGCCAGTGGGTGCAGACCGGGGGCGGTGGCGGTGGCGGCAGTGATGGCGCTGCGGCGACCCATGTGGGTGACGCACCTCCCCCGAACCCGGCGCAAGGTCAGCTCTGGTTCCGGACCATCGAGCCGGTGGGCCTGTTCGTCTGGTTCCAGGATGCAGACAGCGGACAGTGGGTTTCTACCACCGTCGCCGGTGGCGGCGGTGCGCCCGTGGACATCGTGCAGGGCGCAAGCGGCTGGCAGGTCGTCGGTGATCAACTGATCTGCTGGTTTACCGACACCACACCTGCTGGTGCCGCACAGCGGGTGACTTTTGCACGAGCGTTCAAGGACACCCCGAGCGTGACTGTCACGCCAATCAGCAACATCGGCTTTCAGAGAACTGCGCACATCTTCGCTGTGTCATCTACCTTCGTCGATGTTGTGACAACCAACGAGACCGGCGCGCAGGTGGCGATGGGGTTCTATGGCATCGCCATCGGCGAGGCGCGCGACGAAGACAAGATGCCGAAGACAATCGGCACGGCAAGCGGCGCAAACTTCGCCACGCCAGCGGAAGCAATTGCAGGAGTGCGGACCGATAGAGTGCTGTCGCCCGCGCTGGTGCAGGCGCGGCAAGGCTTCCTGACGCCACCCGCTTCGCTGATCGGGACCACGGGTCACACCTTTACGGACATCCCTGCCGAGGCGACGGAAATCGAACTGCTCTGGGAAGCCCTCGGATGCGCTGCCGCAGCCAGCTTCGATGTGACCCTCAATGCCGTGGCGGCGGGATATACGGGCATCCACTCGGCCATCGCGAACGCGCAGCCGGTCGCGACCTCTGAAAGCACCGCCGCAGCATTGCGCTCGCTGTCGTTCGCCTCGGGCCTGACGTTGATCGGAAGCCTGCGGCTGGTGCGCGGGGCCGGCATGTGGCTTGCCGACGGGAAGCATCGTGCAGGGGTGAACGCCTGCACCCTTACCGGCAGCGCGCCCGTCGCAGGGCCTGTCACGTCCCTGCGGCTGTTGACCAGTGCAGCCATCAACGCGGGCGGCGCATCTCTGCGGTGGAGGATCTGAAATGAGCCTGAATTTCCCCAGCAGCCCGACCGTCGGACAGGTCTTCATCGCAGAGGGTGTAAGCTTCACCTGGACAGGCGCGGTGTGGGTGCAGACCGGCGGCGCCAGCGCCAGCGACGGCATCCCGATCGGTGCGGTGATGTTCTTCGCTGCCAACAGCGTGCCGCCCGGCTGGCTGGTCTGCGCCAACCAGCCCGTGACCGCGATCTATCCGGATCTGCGGCAGTACCTCCTGAACGCGGGATCGCCCTATGGCGAGTTGAGCGGCGACCCGCGCGTTCCTGATCTGCGGGGTGAGTTCATCCGGGGCTTCGACGACGGGCGGGGGGTGGATGCCGGGCGCGTGTTCGGGTCCGCGCAGGCGGACGATTTCAAGTCCCACACGCATGGTGCGCTTGGTGGTGGGTCCCTCGCACGACTGACATCGGGCGGGACTGGCGGCACGTTCGGCTTCAACGCGGGAACGTCGGGCGCAGCAGCCGCCACCACCGCCGCTGAGGGCGGCACCGAGACGCGCCCCCGCAACGTCGCTCTCCTGCCCTGCATCAAAGCCTTCGCAGCCACGGTGGTCGAGGGGATTGCCAACTTCGCCCTGGCCACGCCGGCGCAGGCTCGTGCAGGCACAAGCCCCGACACGCTGATGACGCCAGCGCTGGTTCAGGCGCGGCAAGGCGTGCAGGCGCTGACGATGGCGGGCCAGACGAACGTCGTCTTCGATCAGGTGCCGCTTGAGACTTCCGAACTGCTGCTGACCTTCTCTGGCATCAACCTCCCCGCCAACAGCTTTCTTACCTTCGACTGGTTCGATCAACCTCTCGCGCGAGCCTTCTCTGGGCGTGCGTATGCCGTGAACGGGGCGGTATCGAGCGTTGGCGGTGAAGACAATCACGGTAACTTTGCGCTGGAAAACAACACTGTCGCCGGGTTCCCGACAGGCATCGTGCGTCTTTTGTGGGACGAACAGGGTTCTTGGATCGTGTCGGGGACGCTGCGGCGGTCCCCGACCGTGCAGGCATTCTACTCCGGCAGCTACAATGGCGCGGGCGGCGTCAAGCCGCGCCAGTTGCGGCTTAATTCCGCCCTCGCCGTGCTGAGTGGAACGCCGGGCAACGTGGCCCTGCGGTGGAGGATCTGACATGGCACTGAATTTCCCCAACAACCCGACGATCGGACAGGTCTTCCAGGACGAGGGGGTGACCTTCATCTGGACCGGGACGGTCTGGCGCCTGGAGAGCGGAGGTGGCGTCCCGCGTGGCGGCATCATCATGTGGTCGGGCGCTGTCGATGCCGTTCCGGACGGCTGGGCGCTCTGCGACGGTGCCTTCGGCAGGCCGGATCTGCGCGGCCGCTTCATCGTCGGCGCGGGCACTGCATACGATCCGGGCGACACGGGTGGGGCGGAGACGGTTACGCTGACCGGGGCGCAAATCCCGGCCCACGGCCACGCGGTCAACCTGAATACGAACGCGGCGGGCGACCACCAGCACGTCTACAACCAGGGGCCAACCTGGGCGGTTGCACCGTCCAGCGGCACGGTCACCCGCGCCTACCTCGGGAGCGGGACCACCCCGCCGCAGGCGACCACCGGCGCGGCTGGAAGCCACAGCCACAACGTCAACGGCAACACCGCCGACGCAGGCGGCGGGCAAGCACACGAGAACCGACCCCCCTACTACGCCCTGGCCTACATCATCCGGCTCTAGGGTTTCTCTGAAGCACGATCTGTGCTTCTATCGTCTCGTCACTTCTTCACTCAACAGGGGCATCTCACATGGACCTGATCGTCAACACGGGCAAGCTTGACCTCCGCCGCACCGTCACCTGGCCCCTCGCCACCGCCGCCATGAACGCGACCCTGCCGCGCTACGCGCCGGTCTGGTCGCTGGTCTGCGCCTCGATCCACCTGGTCGGCGCTGGCAGCGCACTCCTGCAGGGCAGCAACGATGGGGTGAACTTCGTCACCCTGAAGGATCTGGCGGGCGATGACCTTGATGTCGCCGGCGGCGCGCTCAAGGAATTCTCGAGCGGCGTGGCCTTCATCAAGCCGCTTGTCACCGGTGGTCCGGTCAGCATCATCGTGACCCACTGGCAGGGGTGACGCCATGTACATGAACCTGGCGGCCAGGAGGCGGCGGAAGGCGGGCGGCGGCGCCCCGCCGCCCCCTCTCGAGCCACCCGTGAACACCACCGGGCCGCGCATTCAGCTTACGCCGGACATGCTGCAGATCATCTACACGCCCGGCGTCTGGACAGGCGAGCCCGACCCGACGATCACCGCGCGGCTCTGGCAGTTTACGACGGACCTTGGTCCGGCAACGCCTTTGATAACGATCCTGCCTGAGTGGCGCGAGGTGAATGTCGAGGTCCGCGAAACTGCAGACAACGGCGTCGGCGATCCCGTCCTGGTGTTCTCCAACGGTCTTCCCCTGCCCTATCTGGCGACGGGGCCGATGGGCCTCGATGCGGTCAGTACCATCAGGGCGACCCCCGGACGGAGTGGCCAGATCCGCGTGACCAATGGCCTTCCACCCTTCACCACCGATGCGGCATGGCCCATTACTTTCAGCGCCTGGTCGCGGGATGGGAATTGGAGCGGGGCCGCCATTCCCGACGGCCCGCAGATCGTGACCATCACCGACGCCTTGGGTGAAAGCATCCGCGTCACCTTCGACTATACCGGGCTGGTCGCGCCAGACACCCGACCGATCGCCCTCGTCGCCTTGCCTGCCAACACCACGCCGCCCGACCTCGACCTGTCCCCGGACAACAGCACCCTGCTCTACACCCCCGGCGTCTGGACCGGAGCGCCAGCCCCCGCGATCACCGCGCGCCTTTTCGTGCAGGGCGTGGATACGGCCCCCGCAGCACCCTCCATGCCCGTGCAGCCCGAATGGCGCGGCAAGCAGTGCGGCATCAGGGAGGAGGCCAACAGTGCCGCAGGCGGGCCTGTCTTTGCGCTCTCGCCGGAAGTCCTGCCGCCTGCGCTGCCCTCCCTTGACGCACAGGTGCAGGCGATACTGGCAGGCACCTCCGGCTTCGTATTCGACCCGCAGGACGACGCAAGCCTGTCTCTTATCCACAATGGGCCGAGCCCCATCAGTGGGCCCGGGGATCCCATCGGGCGCATCCTGTCCCGCACAGGCTTCGGCGCAGGGCCTTCACGACAGTCCTTCAACGCTACTGTTGCCGCCAGACCTGTCCTTCAGGTCGACCGGACCCTGCTCTTCGATGGTCTGGACGATGGACTTGCTACAGGCAGTCAGAACTTCATGGGCAACAACGTCCCCGCCGCGTCGATCTTCATGATCATTCGGCCCCTGGCTGCGGCACTGACCGGCTACCACGCCATCCTGTTTGCCCAGACGGGCGAGGCGGCAGGAAATCAGAACGAGCGGTTCGGTCTGCACCTGCAAGATGGCAACCTTGTGGCGACCTGCCGCCGCACCGACACCGACGCCGCAGTGACAGCAACATCCCCCGCTGATCTTGTCGCCGAGCAAGTCTACGTCGTGGGGATGACCTGCGACTTTGCTGGAGCGTCGCCGATCCTGCGTCTGTGGGTCGACGACGTTGAAGTTGCTTCTGCGCCGATCCCGGGAACCCCCGGCAACACCTCCGCGACGCAGAACATCCGCACCGGCCTCGGCATCCGCCACACGACACCAGGCAGGTTCGCAGGTGGGATCGGCAGGCTCTTGTACGCGCCCCTCCTCCTGACCGGCCCGCAGCGTGCCACGGTGGAGGCGTGGCTTTCCGATGGCCCTTTTGACCCATCCCCCATTGATCCGGGGCCTCCGGTCGTTACGCCATGGGCCCCACCGGTCGATATCACATCGGCTCCCTCGTTCGGCGCTACCGTCGAGCACAACGGGACTGCGTGGAGAAACATTCTGGTTACCACCAACCTGTGGGAGCCGGGTATCTTTGGCTGGGAGGCCGTGACATGAACCTATTCGGAGCGAATGACACGCTGCGCCTCGTCTCTTCGAGCGCGGCAAACCTGGATGTGGTGGCGCTGCACGCCACCACGGACGGATCGGCGACGCAGAAAGGCAAGACCCGCACCGGGATCGCCTCGGCCGCCACCACCGTGATCGTGCCCGCGCCGGGCGCGGGCCTTGAGCGAACGATCTACGACCTGAAGATCCGCAACCGGCACGCCTCGCTGGCCAACACCATCACCCTGCAGGACTTCGACGGCACCACCGCCTTCGAGCTTCTCAAGGTCACCCTCGCCGCAGGCGAGGCCCTGATCTACGACGGCATCAGCGGCTGGACCTACCTGAACGCCCAGGGCCAGCCCCGCGCGGCCTTTGCCCAAGGCTCGGCGGCCCCCTTCCTCGGCATCGAGCAGTCCTCGGTACTGGCCGCTGACGTCACCAACAACAACGCGGTGGCCAACACCATCCAGGACATCACCGGCCTGTCGTTCCCGGTGCTGGCCGGGCTCAAGTATGCCTTCGAGTTCCTGATCGACTGGACCTCGGCGGCCACCACCACCGGGGCGCGCTTCTCGATCAGCGGGCCAGCCTTCTCGCGGCTGTCCTATCGGTCGGCTTACGCCGCTTCGACCTCTGCCGACACGATCAACAACCTCGTCGCCTACGACCTCCCTGCCGCGGCCAACTCCGCCCCGGGCAACACGGGTGGGAACATTGCCAAGATCGAAGGCTTCATCACCCCCTCGGCAGACGGCAACGTGATTGCCCGCTTCGCCTCGGAGATCGCGTCGAGCGCGATCGTCGCCAAGGCCGCGTCGCGTGTGCGCTGGACGCAGGTGGCCTGATGGGGAGGGAGAACGCAGCCTGGTTTGTGATGGCCTTGCTGCTCCTGTTGACCGTCCTGATGTGCGTCCATCTGGCGACCCTGTGGGTCTCCCTGACCCTGTGCGTCGATTACGCCGAGGTGCTGCTTGACCTGAAGGCCAAGGACCCGACATTTACCCAAGGAAGGACGGACGAAAGCTGCGCGAACTTCGAGGCGACCTTCAGCGAGGCCGTCGACAAGTACCTCTCGGTGATCCTGTCTTTGATCGGCGGAGCCGCCGTCTCCGGCGGCTACGCCACCGCCGTTGCCCCGATCCCACCCAACCGAAAGGATGACGAGCCATGAGCCAAGACCTCCTGACGAACCTGGCCGCCTGGGCCGAGACGGAAGGGTTCGTCCCCTCCAAGGACTACACCGCGCCGGTCAATGAAGGAGACGAGCCGCCAGCTGTCGAGCCGCCTTCGGAGGCGCTGGCCCCGGGCTTCCTGTCGAAGAACTTCCGGGCCTCCGAGTTCGCCTGCCGTCACTGTGGCACCCTGCCGCCGGGTGGCATGAACCCACGCCTGATCGAGGCGCTCCAACGTATTCGCGACCACTATGGCGTGCCGGTCACCATCAACTCGGGCTACCGCTGCCCCACGCACAACGCCGCCGTAGGCGGCGCCCGCAACAGCCAGCACCTCCTCGGCACCGCTGCGGACTTCGTGGTGCGCGGGATCAGCCCGGCACAGGTCTATCGGGATCTGGACCCGCTCTGGCCGGGCGGCCTGGGGCGCTACTCGAACTTCACCCACGTCGATGTGAGGAACGGCCGCGCCCGCTGGTAGATGCTCGCCTGCTAACCACAAATCCGTTTGTGGTTAGCGAAACCCCCTTTCACGCACAACAAAGGAGAAGCCCATGTCCAAGAAGCCTGCCTCTGCCAACCAGAAAGCCCGGGCTCTCCGGGCCGAAGGGAAGTCTCCGGACAGCGCCCGCCGCATCGCCAACGCGCAGCGCAAGCCCGGTCAGCAGTCCGTCCAGGCCGTGCGCCGCAACAGCTCGAAGCCGGACGCGATCAAGTAAGACCGCCGTCCTTGAGGATTTTCCGGATCGCCTCCCGCTCTCGCAGGAAGGCGGCCTTTGTCGTGACGACATAGGCCTCGTCCCCCTCGCCCAGCTGCTTGTAGATCGCCCCCTTGAGGATCCCGGCGATGACCTCGGGCGCGACCGGCGGCTTCGCCGCCGCAGGTGGTGGGGCGGGTTTCTTGATCGGGTCTTGATCCGTGCGCTGATGCACAACCGGCTCCGGGATGCGGTAGCCACAGGCCACCAGGAGGCCCCGCACCTCGTTCTGTGGCACCTGGTAGCGCAGCGCGATCGCGTTCAGAGCCTCGAGAGAGACAGCGGTGCCGGTACCAGAACTGGCCACGTCGCGCATGATCAGCTTGCGCTTCGTGCCGGTGATGACCCTCGGATCAGCGATCTGCATCATAGGTCTCCCGCTCGATCTTGTCGGCATGGCGGTCCAACTCCCGGCTAAGATAACGCAATTCCTCAATCGAGAGGTCGCATTCCAGCAGCGCATCACGGAGCGAGAAGGCCGAGTGGGTCGGCCCGATGATCTTGAGGAGGGACGGGATGGTCAGCTCAAGGTCGGCCGCCGCCGTGCCCTGCCGGTGCGTCATGCAGATGAGGCGGTTCGGGTGGGGTTCGCTAACCATTCGGTGATCTTCTCCAGGTGCTTGGGGTTCTTGTGCTTGTCGATCATGTGCATGGTGACGCCGCGTTCGTCCTTGCACCGCTTGTTGCAGATCGGGCAGCGCCAGCGAGGTGGGATAACGCCGTCCAGCATCATTCGATTTCCAAGTGCGACAGCACCATCGCGAAGTAGGCTTCACGGCAGGCCAGCATGGCGCCGGAACAGGTGATTGTTTCCTTGTTGCCCAGCGGAAAAACCGCTTCCCAACCACCCTTGTGCAGCACACGCACCTCGCAGGTGAAGCCAAGGCCGGTGCCGACGTAGCGCCGCTCCGGGTCGATCTCGCGCCAGGCAAGAGACTTGATCCGTATCCCGCGTTCAGCCAGTTCTTTTCGGGTCATGGCTTGATCCCCCTCCACTCCGGGGTGCCGTTCGGATATTCGACCGTGCGCTGGCCCTGCACCACTTCGGAGATCCTGCCGCCATCGACGCCGTGCATCCGCCCTATTTCCCGCTCGTGCTTCGAGGGGTTAAGGAGGATCGACGCCTGGATGTCGCGGACAAGCTCGGGGGTCCAGGTCACCGACTTGGCCCGCGCCACCCGCTTTTTCTTCGACCGGCGCCAGAGAAGCTCGGTCACGATGGCCTCGATGTGCGCGGCGGGCTTCTCCATGCCGTCGACCCCGCAGTCCCGCAGGTAGCTGGCAATCTGGAGGAGTTCCTTGCGGGCCAGAGGGATGCGCTCCCCGCGATCCGGATCATAGCGAAGCTCGGTCATTGGATCACCACGGGCGGCCTGTCGTCGGCCTCTAGTGCCTCCTGCAGGAGGTGCAGGACCGTCTCTCCATCCACGCGGGTCCGCATGATCCAGCGGACCACGTCGCCCCAGCTATGCTGCTCGCCGAACGCGTAGATCGGGTCTCCGTTCTCGTCGGCATAGACGAGCGGTGGCGTCATCACTTCGCTCATGACCAGTTCACCCTTTTCAGTCGGCTGTTGTAGGAGGGGATCGGCATCGCGTAGTCGATGCACACCAGCTTGCCCTTGAGGATCCCGAAGTTCTCCCGCTTGAAGTCGGTCAGGAAGGACGGCATCCGCTCGGGCAGTTCGTAGTCTCCCGGCACCGGATCGGCCCGGTCTTGCAGGAGGATGCGACCGTCAGGGGACAGGAAGCGACACGGGGCCAGCCACTCCGCCTCCTTGACCGAACTGTCGCTCCACATCTTCATCTCGTGGACGTTGGCGAAGTAGCGGAAGGCAGGCTCCGCCTCCACCTTGACCACCAGGTCGGGCCGCAGGCGGCACCCAAAGACCTTGCGGTGGATGCCCTCGCCGATCAGCGATCCGCAGAGGAGGTTGAAGGCATCCTCGAAAGCTTCGGCGTTGCTCATGTCACCCCCTGGACGTTGTGCGTGATGGCGGGCTCGTGCCAGCCGGTGAAGGTGTGGTGGGTGCCGAGGGGGCTGATGACGATGATCAGGAAGCGGTCGTCGCGGTTGCGCTCCCAGCCATCCCGCTCGTCGTAGTCCATCTCGCAGGCGCGCTGGGCGGCGTCCTCGGCGTCCATGAACATGGGGCGCTGGGTGATCGGATGGGTCTTGGCCTTGATCTCCCACGCATCCTCTGCGGTCTCCCCATCCTCGGGGAAGAAGGCCTTCCAGGTGTCGGTCATCGTCTCTCTCCTCGGGGGCCTGCCGCCGCTGGCGCGGCGGCAGGGGTGTCAAGCTTTGGAGCCGATCCGCATGCCCAGATAGACGCAGCCGACCAGCGCCACGTCGAACAGAACGTCCAGCGTGGTGGGCAGCAGGATCTGGATCACGACCAGCATCACAGCGAAGACCATCAGGTATTCGCGGGCGTGGGCTTTGAGGAACTCCGGCATCAGAGGTAGGACGACAGGCTGAACCCAAGGATCTTGCCCAGGGCGTCCAGCTCCGTCTTCTCCTTGTCGCCGATGTC
>JACCDR010079426.1_pt1 | contig 16946 bp, 35 predicted proteins | sample 7446431 | NCBI WGS metagenome assembly JACCDR01 (sample SAMN15323443, study PRJNA562643) | freshwater metagenome | isolation source: river surface water | place: USA:Blue River Watershed | collected 2017-08-17 | reverse complement strand
GGAAGAGATTCAAGACTTTCATCGGCTCGTACGTGAGCAGATGCCCAACTTTTTCGCCCTCTCACAAACAGGAGGTGAGTGATTCATGGCAAAACGGAAAGACCAATGGAACAAAATCCACTGCCTCGAAGCGTATCGTAAAGCGATACTCACCGTTCGGGAGGAGGTCGAGAAGCCGGGGGCGGAGGTCTGGATAACCAACCATGACTACTTCACTCTCTACGCCCGCCCCCTCATCGTCAGGAAGTGGGCTGAAATCACAGGATTCAACCCCACTCTATTCCCCTTCAGTGACAACAGCATGAGACAGTCATGGGTTAACTTCCGCAAGCAGGGAAAAAAAGGGAGAAGCAGCGTCAGCGACGACATGTTTTCCTAACCCCGTCCACTATCGCCCAAACACCCCCAAAGAGACCATCCCATGATTCATGAACAAGACGTCATCACCCGGACCAGCGCCCCCAAGTTGCCCGACCTGGCGGCATCGTTGGCGACCACGAACGCCTGGCTGCGGGACAACAGCGAGCGGTTGCTGACAATCTGCACCACCCAGCAGCATCTCGCCGCCAACATCTCCGAGGCGATGCTTCTTGCCCTGAAGGACGCGAAGGTGTCCGGGGAGAAGGTGGAAGCCCTGGAAACCGAGGTGCAGTTGCATCGGCAGGAACTCGCCGCCGCTCGTCGGCAAATCGGCGACTTGAACGCTGAAATCGCCGCAAAGAACAAGGAACTGGACGCCCTGCGGAAGGAGCGGGAAGAGGAGAGCGTGCCACTGGTCCACCCGTCCTGTCTGCAAGTCGTGAGCGAAGAGCGTGAGTACATCCACAGCAATTAAGGAGAGACCATGACCACGAAAGCGTTGACGCCGGTCCAGAAAGTCCCCTTGGACGTCAAGGGACTCGAGGAACTGGCGGGGCGGTATGACCTCACTCTCATCGGCGTCAAGGGGCGCTTCGAGCAAGCCCTCTACCTCGCCGAGGGGGTGGAGCAACTGCGGGCGGTCATCATGCCCCACATTGGGCGGTTTATGCCCCTGATGGGGACGGCGTTGGGGTTCCTGACGGACCGGGACAGCAAGCCGGACAAATACCCCGCCGAGGTGGTTTGCGACGTCCTCATTGAGGCAACGTTGCGTGGCTTCCGCCCCATCAACAACGAATTCAACATCATTTCGGGGCGGTTCTACGGGGCAAAGAACGGCTACAAACGGCAAGTCCGTGATTTCCCGGGCCTGACCAACCTGGCGCTTAACGCAGGCGTGCCCAAGATGTTTAACGGCGGGGCCATCGTCCCCTACGAAGCAACCTGGAGTCTCGACGGTAAGAAGCAGACCATGAGGTGCGAAATCCCTGTCCGCATGAATAGCGGCAGCGGGGCAGACCAGATTCTTGGTAAGGCAGAGCGGAAGATTCTGGCACGCATCCACGCGCGACTTACGGGCAGCGAGCATTCCGCCGAGGACGGGGCGGATGACTTACCCGTGGCTGGTGTGCTGACCAGTGGGGACCGGCGCGACCCCGAGGCGCACAAACGCATCAACGAGCTGCTCGGGCTGCTCGAAATGCCCGAGGGGACGCTCGAAGCGTGGGCCCGTGATAAGGGCATCGCCCTCGCCAACCCGACTGCCGACCAAGAGCAGGAAATTCTTGCTTGGCTCGAAGGGTTGGCGGAAGCCCAGTCCATCGGGGCGGAAGGCGAGGGTGCATGACGCCCTTATCCTTTGAAATCGCCCTTGGGCTCTCCTTCGGTCTCTTGACGATGTCGTTCGTCTGCATCGTCTACCTGTTCCGTGAGCTACGCCGCTCGGGAATTCACTGTCCTAAATGTGACGGTCCGCCCCGTTACCCCGTGCGGCGGGCGTGCGCCCGTTGCGGCTGTGTCTTCGAGGAACACAGCGACGGGGCGGAAGCCCTCGACAGCCCCCAGGGGAGGAGGAAAAGTGCCTAAGTCCAGGAAACTGGTGTTCGTCTACTGGTATTCTAATCAGGCCGTTTATCTTGACGGCTCGCTTATCTATTGGGGCGAAAAGGCGTGGACGTCGTTCGCGCTACTGAACGCTCTTGGGTATGAGTGCGATTCCTTGCCTGAGATTCCGACGCACAACTTTCCCCAGGAGTACGACCGGGACACCAAGGGCTGGTGGAACCCGCCCCTGTCGCTGGAATTACTGAAAACCCAGATGACGAACGCAAAAACCCGCGAGGCTTGGGAACGCATCCACCAACTGCGGAAAGAGCTCAGTGAACTGGAGAGCAAGTATGCCTGAGATTGTTGACACCATCGAACTGCTGGCGCACCGCCTCGCCGGCTCTCTGTTCGGCGAGAGGGCGGACGCGGATGCCCGCAAGCTCATCTTCGCCTCCCTGCTGAACGTCGCGGAACAGCAGCGGGCTTTGTGTGCGGCGGCGGCTCTGTCGGCATTCCACAACGCCCGGGACGTCCACAAAGCCGTCCAAGAGGCAGAGTTGCCGCCCCATCCGCCGGCGTCGGCGGCGACCTCGCGGAGTTACTCGGAGGCAAGAGGCAAAGACGCCAAATGGCACAAGCTTAACGCTGATTAATAGTCAAACATCGCCTCGCTTTATCATCGTCAATCTGTAGCAACTCTGACGCCGCAACTTCTGTCCCAGCCGAGATTTACACCCCGTTTCGCGGGCAAAGTACGTGCGTTCGGTGTATGCTTTAATCGATGCGTGACAGCATCTCTCAAGGGTGAAATTGATGCAATCAACAGCAGCGAACCCCGGATTGGAAGCCTTGACCGAGCGAGCGTCACACCCCGCCGCTTTCGGTCCTGTCACAGGCTCCAGTCCGGGGATTTTTCTTTTCGTGGGGTGTGACATGGCGGGCGACTGGATTAAGATGCGTCACGACCTTTCCACCGATCCCGCTGTTATCACCATTGCGGATAAGACCGGAATTGATGAAGACGCCGTTGTAGGCAAGTTGCATCGGCTTTGGTCTTGGGCGGACGCGCAGACCATCGACGGTAACGCTGTTGGCGTTACACTTTCGTGGGTTGACCGTTTCACTCGTGTTACAGGTTTCGGCGAAGCGATGCTTTTGGCGGGCTGGTTGGAGGAAGTTAAGGGACAGAACGCGGGCATTTGCTTCCCCAAGTTTCACCGCCATATCTCGGAAAGTGCTAAGGAGCGAGCACTTACGGCGAAACGAGTGTCGTCACATCGTAACGCAAAGCGTAACGCTCCCGCCGTTACAGATGCGTTACCTAGAGAAGAGAAGAGTAGAGAAGAGAAGAAAGAAGACCTAACCCCCTACCCCCTTCCCAAAGACACCAACGACCCAAAAGAGCCAAGCAACCTCTGCGAGGGCATCGCCCCCACCCTCGACACGCCCGACTTCCGCGCGCAGTGGCTTTTGTACCTTCGCTGGCGAATCGACGAGAAGGGCAGCCCATTGGGGCGTGAGTCGCGGCGGTTGCAGCTTGAGGAGCTGGCGGTGTTGGGCCCGGTGCGCGCCATCGCCGCCATGCGGTGGAGTATGGCTCAAGGCTGGCTCACCATCGCCGAGAAGGGGCGGAGGAATGAGCCACCCAAGCAGGAAACAAACCTTGAACGGATTAAGCGTATCTCCAGGGAAATGGGGAAAGAATGACGTATCCAGAATATCAGGAATGGGCAGGCAAGCATACCACCCGTTTCGGTTTCAACACCGAGGGTGACCTCAAGTTGTTCATGGAATGGTTTGACGTCTTCAAGGATTTTACCGCCCCTGACCTGGCTGAAGCGACGTTGCGGATGTCGGAGGGGGATTACCCCGGATGGGCAAGAGAGCACCCCAAGGCTTTGCTGCGTCTGGCTTCGCTTGTGCGGGCTGAACGCCTCCAGGGCGATTTGGACGCCACTTTGCCCCCCGATAGCCCGTCCTGCGTTGAATGCGGCGGTTCTGGATGGGTTTCCGTTCCCGTTCTCAGTCGCAAAATCGACGGCAAGACGGTTTACGCCATCGACAAGAACGAATGGGTTGGGTTTAGCATCATTCCTGGAACGCACGGTTATTACACTTGCGTTGTCTTTTGTAATTGTCCGCTTGGGTATTGGAAGGACAGCCATTGGGGTAGGGAGGACTTTAAGCCCATGCGACTGGATGAGTACGTTCGGCACAATCCAAATTATCGCGTCCAGATGCGTAAGCGTGAATTTCAGGAACGGCAAGCGGCTGAATTGGAACGCAACGGCAGGCGGACGGCTTTTGATGAGGTGTTAGATAGGCTGCGTGCAAAGTGTGGTATCAGGGAGCCGGGGGAGGAGTAACTATGTCCGTAACGTACAGTCGCGAGCAACGCGAACACGCCAAGAAGCACCGTCTTCCCCTTGTTACGGTGAGTGTGCCTGGGGTTGAGTTTCAGGGCCCTGTCCCCCAAGCGGAAGCGGAGGCCTTGATTGAGTGGATGACTGCGTTTTACGAGCGCCGACGCCTTTGGCTGGCAACCCGTTCTGAGGAGAAGCCATGATTCGCATACCCTGCGCCCTGTCCGATGGGCTGCGTGAATCCGAAGTCGTCGCCGAGGTGCAAGACGCCGAGGGACGCCCCGAGCGGGTATCCGTCCCCCGCGACTTCATCGTTGAGCGAGATGGCAAGCCCTGGCTTCCGCTCTCGGCATGGTTCTGGGACCAGACCGACGATGTGATTCACGCCCGCCTGCCTGTCGAGTCACATACGGGCGCGCACCAAATTACCCTCAAGACGTCGCAAATTATCCAGGAGAAGCCATGTCCCAGATAGACGAAATCCGCGCCCGCCGAGGGGTGATAACGCCCGGGCCGTGGGTGAAGTGGCAAGACCACAACGAGGTATTCGCCGGACCCGTGGTCGAGAACAATTCGGGAACCATCGCCGGCCATCGGGCGCAGATTGCTGATTGTGACACGGATTGGGGGGACTGGGACGAGGATGAGCAACCAGAGGGCTCGCCTGCCGCTAATGCCGAATTCATCGCCCACGCCCCCGACGACATCGACTACCTGCTCGCCGAGGTAGAGCGGCTGCAAGCGGACAAAGCCGCCCTGCGTGCCGTCGTCGAGCTGGCGGACAGGCTCCGTTGTGAGTTGCTTAGCGCCATAACCATTGAAATCGGCGACACCCAATCGGTTAGCGAAGCCCTGATGGACCTCGATAAGGGCATTTACGCTCTCTCATTGCGGAATTCAACGGCAAAACTGGAGATTGAAGGAGAAGACCATGTCAGCGATTCAAACCAAGCGTGAAACCGTGACCATCAAAGCCGACTCCCAGACGGCGAAACTAGTCCCCGTGTGCGAGGGTGTTACGCTCATCGTCACCCCCTGCGAGGGGAACAAGGACCGCTTCCTCGCGCGCACACCGGACGGCGAACCGCTGGGAAATTGGTGCAAGGGAAGGACTGAATTTGACCAGGACTCGCCCACCATCGAGCAAATCAACGCCGCTGTCTCCAAAGACCTCGGATTCAAGGTCGAGTATCGCGATTGGGACGGCGCCGGCACCGTGACCCTTGCCCGCGTCCCCCTGAGCGACGACGAGAAGCAGCTACAGAAGATTCAACACCTGTCCGAACGCGCCCGCCAACTCGGGGCGGAACACGATGACCTGAAAGCCCGCACGAACGCCAAGAAGAAGGAGTGGGAAGTCGCCTGTGAGGCGGTCATCACCGAGGGCTTGAAGTACGGCGAGACCCCGCCCCTCCTGGCGTTCGCCGAGAAGCAGGCGCAGGGCGAGGACGCTTGGGAGGCTGTTCCCCTCCGCGAAGCCCTCCAGAACCTCTCTAGCAAGCTCTACGAGGCGTTGGAAGAGGCGGGGCTGAAGACGATGGGCGACCTGAGCGCCTACCAGAACGACGAGCACCGGAAGGAAATCAAGGGCATCGGCGAGGCGAAGTGGGAGACCATCCACGCCGCCGAGGGCGATTTTTGGGTGAGGTGGAATCAAGAAAGAGAGGGCAAGTCATGAAAGAGTTGTGTGGCTGTTCGGCGCGGTCCATGCGCATCGAGAAAGAGGGCGAGTACAAGCCCGCCCTCGAAGTCCTGCTAACGTGCGGCGAAGCTCTGCCGTTCCTGAAAGAGGATGGCACGCTCGGCTTCAAGGCGGGGCCCCTGACGCCCATCCAGTTCATCGCCGCCCCCGAGTCTCTCTGCAAGATTGCTCTGCACCTCATCCTCGCCGCTGGCTGCTGCCTCGACAACGTGGACGCGGCGGAAGCCCTCTACGGAAGCGTCCTTGCGGATCTTAAGCAAGAACTCGCAGCCGCTTCCTCCGAGACCGCCACGCCCGAGACAGGGGAGGGCAAGGGCGGTGAGTGACGCCGAAAGCTTTTGGCTTTACTTCGTCCTGTTCTTGCTGGCGATGCGCTTCTTGTTCTACGTGGCTTGGTACGCGTACTGCGCCTGGCTGGACAAGCAAGGGGGGTAAGTCGTGTCTGACGCCGAAAAGAAAGTCCGCGAAGTCCACCCACGCGCCTACCTCTCGGGCAACGGCTCCGGCAAGGTCCGTGTGATGGTGACACAGGGCGCTGCCCGCGGGCCCAGTGCCGTCCCGCTGAGCGGCTTTTGCGCAACCGCGAGCCAAGCGTGGGAGAAGGCACTGCGGAGGCTCCAAGGGGATGCGTGATGGGCAAACACGAATGCCAGAAGTGCCGTTGGGACCGACTGGCAAAAGAGATACGCGAGGAGTCGGAACGGGATTGTGCAACGTTCCTGAAAGCCATTGACGTTAAGCCTGAGCCGCCCCCTGGATCTGTCGCGGAAATCACCTTCCCGCAAGCCCTCGGGGCGGCTCTGTTTGGCACTCTGCTGAGCTTCGCCTTTGGGCTGCTCAATGGGTGGCTTATTTGGGGGCGCTCATGAATGACGACGAAGCCCTGCGCGTCTTCAAGGGGTGTGCCGATGCTGCGAAGACCTGGCTTGCCGTCCGGGAGGCGATGTACGCCGGACCCACCCTTCGCGTCATCCTGAACGCTCTCAAGGCGAAGCGCGGCTTGACCCTGCGGGACATTTCCGCCCGCCTCAAGGTGCCGTGGTCCAGTCTGAACAATGTGTCGTGGTGTCGGCAACCCCCATCACCACTTCGGGTGATGGGGCTGGCGAAACTAATGGAGGAAACGAACGATGGATGACGAAATCGCTATCCACTGCTGGAAAGACAAAGCCGAAGACGCGGAGGAGCGCTACGGCGTCGGTTCTTCGGAGTGGGCGGAAGCCCACGTTGAAGGCGGAACGTGCATGCTGCCCGCTGGTCACGAGGGACCACACGTCTTCACCCCGGACGGCGAAATTGGCGTCACCTTTCAGGGGTAATCCTGATGACTGCCAGCGAGGAAGACACCATCCGCGCCCTCTGTCAGGGGATTGCCGAGAGCGTCTATTACGGCGACGATGGGGCGTTTGGCGTCCTTGCCGATGCCCTGTATGACGCGGGTGCGGATGCCGTGGCTTCGCTTTTCCGCGAGGGGCTGATACCGGGGCGCAGCGATGATGGCTTCCGCCTGCAAGCGCCTCGCGAGGACGGAAAATTTGGGTGGCTTCGCTGTATCGTTCCCTTGCCGATGTATGAGCGATTGACAGGCAAGAGCGAAAAATACAAGACCATCGATGGCGCCAAGGGGATGGAATGCCGCATCTATCGGACCTTGGCAGACCTCGTATTTGACCTAATTAAGGTGTCCCATGTCTGACCTCTTTGACGACCAAGCCCGCGACGACGAGGCGAAACGCGATCGGCTGAAAGCGCTGGGCTGGACCCACTACCGCTACAACCGCGATGGTAAGTGGGTCTGGGTGTGGTCGGGCCCCGCTCGCTTACCCTACACCGAGGCAGAGGCGTTCGCGTGGCTGGGGAAGCATGAAGCCCAATAAATACCGCGCTTGTCGCACTATCGTGGACGGCATCCGCTTCGCCAGCAAGCGCGAGGCTCGCCGCTATCTGGACCTCAAGTATCTCCAATTGGCGGGCGCAATCTCCGGGCTCGAGTTGCAGCCCGCCTTCAAGTGCGTCGTTAAGGATGTCAAGATTTGCGTGTATCGCGCGGACTTCGCTTACGTGGACAAGGCGACGGGCGAGCTTGTGATTGAGGACGTCAAGGGCGTCAAGACCGCTGTGTACAAGCTCAAAAAGCGTCTAGTCAAGGCGTTGTTCGGTTACGAAATCAGGGAGGTGTGAGATGGGAAAAAGAAAGCTGACAATTTATCGTGATGACAGCACCGTGCAGGTGGTCTACGAAGACGCGAAGACGTGCTTCTGGACCGCCAACAATTCCGTTCTGGTGATAGCCCGCTACGTCGAGGGGGCAACGGACGGCTCGCATTATTACGTCCACTGGCCCCGAGAGCGCGTCTGTTGGTTCAAGGATGAGCCCGCACAGCTGGCAGAAAAGAGAGGTGCCCCTTGATTGCCTAACCCCTGAGTGCCAGAGCGATATGGTTGACGCTCCTCTATGTGCTTTTCTTTCCTAACCGTGAGGTATCCCATGAAGAACTGAACCCATCGCGGACGCGGCATCTACCACCCGCCGCGTCCGCTTGTCCTTTGGAGGTGTGAGATGGTGAAGCTTGAAGACCACAGGAAAGACGGTGTGGTTGATTGGCAAGCCTACCGCAACGCCCAGCGCAGCAATGGCGAGGTTTGCACCCGTTGCAATAAATACATCGCCTTCGGTGCCCAAGGGTATGCGCGGCAGTGCCAAGACTGTCAAAGCCTCGTCGGCGTCGGTGGCGAGGTGACGCACGAATCGCTTATCCGCTGCCCGAAGTGCGGGGAATGTTGGGATCCGACCGAATGCGAAACCTACCCCACCGATGGCGAAATTGCCGTCTCGTGTGGCGAGTGCGGACACGACTTTGAGGTACAGTGCTGCATTGACTGGACGTGGACCAGCCCCGAGCGACTCACGGAAGACACCGAGCCCGAGGAGGTGTGAGACATGGACCGTCAACCCCTGCCCCTTGTTCCCGCTGTGTCCTGCGACGACTGCGGGGCGTGCTGTATGGGCGTCAGCCTGCCCCCAGGGCTGTTCCGCCTGCTGGCACTGGACCTGTCCCGTGAGTACGTCAACAGCCTGCCGGGAGCCGTTCACGACCGTTCCCTCTGGGAAAGCATGCCCGCGCCACTGCGCGAGGAACTTACCAAGGCTTACGAGGGGGAGAAGATGGGCTTCCGTATCGCCCCCTGCCTCTGGCTGGACACCACCACAAGACGCTGTCGGCATTACGAACATCGACCTACCGTCTGTCGTGAGTTTGTGGTGGGCGGCGAATGGTGCCTGTTGGCACGGAGCAAGAGAGGTGTAGCGTGACTGACGAACTCTTCACCCCTGTCCCCGATCTCGTGTTGAAAGCCGACCCGATGAGCGAGTGCCTCACTTGTGGGCATTACTCGCGCTGGCAAAATGTGCTGTACCGGCAAGAGCCGGACGGTGGACTCGTCGAGATTGACCGCAGCACCGTCTATTTCGAGACCAGAGAGCAAGCCCTGTTCTGCGGCGAGTTGGCGTTTCGGCACCGGGGCAACCTGAAGGTAGAAGGGGAGAAGGCGGAAGCATGAACGAGCAAGAATGGCTGACGAGCGAAGACCCCGCGGCGATGTTGGCTTTGCGCGGGCGAGGCGGTCCAAGTCTCACCGAGCGCAATCGCTTCACGTGGAGCGACCGCAAGCTCAGGCTCTTCGCGTGTGCCTGCTGTCGGCAAGTGTGGCACTTGCTCGCGGACGATGTGCCTTGCTGGAGACCAGCTACGCCCTTGGTTGGCTGCCCTGACTGCCACGGCACCGGACGCATCAACCGCAGCCGTCGAGCCGTGGAAGTCGCCGAGAGATACGCGGACGGGTTGGGGACGGAAGAGGAGCGAGAAATTGTTTTCAACGCAGCATCAAGTCTGCCGCTACCGCAAGCGGTAGCGGCTAACTGCCTTGTCAGTCAGCAACATTGGCCCAATCCGCTTCGACGCATCTTGGAGGAGTTTGGAACACCTCCAACCCAAGCCCACCTCCTCCGCGAAATCGTCGGCAACCCGTGGATAGTGGAGCCTGATCCGTCCTTAGTTGGTCTCTGGCGGGTGCGCAATCATGGGCGGGTATATGACATGATTCGCGTAATCTACGACGAACGCCGCTTTGAGGATCTGCCCATCCTCGCCGATGCCCTGGAGGACGCCGGCTGTGACAACGCAGACATCCTGACGCACCTACGCGGCCCTGGTCCCCATGTTCTGGGCTGCTGGGTGCTTGACCTGTTGCTCGGAAAGGAGTAACCTATGACCCGCACCGAATTCGCCACCCTGAAGAGTCTTCTTCTCTCCCGCCGTATGGACTGGTGGACCGGCGCCGAGTGGTCGTTCCTCGACGAACACCTCATCCGCAGCCGCAACCGGCTTACCCACGAAAACGAGCGCGTCATCGCCCGATTGCAGCAACTCGCCGAACGAACCGCACCACCAACAACGAGGGGGTAACTCTATGAAGAAAGCTTACCGTGTCTGGTGGAGGGGTATCGCCGGCATCGTTGCCGCGACTTCACCCGGACAAGCGAGAGCTAAGATGGTGCGCCAAGGGCAAGACGCGGGGTATAAACCGAAGTTCCCGGATGTAACCGCCAAGCGTGTGCCGCAATACGATGAATGGGCAGAACAAGACCAATCAGGATACCCTTGGTCTGAAGAACATCTTAAACCGCTCGCTCGGAATTAGTCTTGACGAATGTATTTAATTAGCGTAACCTTTACAGGGATGGTAGAATGGGAGGGTGGCTGGGTGGGGTAAGTCAGGGTAGGGTGTTTGAGGGAAGGGAAAACGGTTGACAGATGGCTATCAAATACGCTGCCCACTGTGCGAAGTGCGGAACAACCCTCTGGTTTGCCTTTCGACCCCGAACCTCGAAGCTGTGTGAGGCGTGTACGCTACCCAAGGACGGCTGTGACCCACGGGTGACAGCGAAGGAATTCGAGCCGGTTCGCTCTTCCTTCCCACACGTTGGCTCTCTCGACCGTCACGACGGCGCGGGAGCCAGCAACGCCAGCAGCTTTGACAACGCCGTGCGACTGTTGGAGACGCAATCGTGGCTACCAAACGCCGCTACAGCGACGACGACCGCGCCAACGCCCTGGCAGCGCTTGCGGCGAACGGGGGCAATCAGAAGCGAACCGCGAACCAACTCGGCATTCCCCAGCAGACTCTCAGTGAATGGGTGAACGGAAACGTTCACCCGGAGGCGACCGAACATTCGGAACGCAAAAAGTTACCTCTCGCAGAGGCTTTTGACGCTCTCGCTAGAAAGTGCATGGACGGCATTACCGACGCAGACATCAAAGGCGCCACTCTCTGGGAGAAGGTGAAGGCGGCTGCAACGTGCGTAGACAAGCGTCAGCTACTCCTGGGCAAGGCGACTCAGATTACCCAGCACGGTCTAGGCGAGATCTCCGATGCCGACCTTGACCGAGAACTCGCGGACCTCGAAAGAGCGGAAGCTGCTCTTGCTCAGGGAGCGAGCGAAACGCCGGGAACGGAAGCAGCTTGAATCCTCCCTCGCCGCCTTCGTCCGTGCCGCCTGGCACGTCGTAGAGCCGTCCGTTGACCTCGAATGGGGCCATCACCTCGACGCGATTTGCGCCCACCTCGAAGCGGTCACGCGGGGCGACATCTGCAACCTGTGTATCACCATCCCCCCCGGTTGCACCAAGAGCATCACCGTCAGCGTTATGTGGCCCGCGTGGGTCTGGACGACCCGCCCTGGCGTGCGCTGGCTCTGTGCGTCCAACAGCGACGACCTGAGCACCCGCGATGCCGTCGCCTGCCGTCGGCTCATTGACTCCGACTGGTACAAAGCCCGCTGGGGCGACAAGTTCAAGCTCACGACGGACCAGAACGTTAAGACGTGGTATGAGAACACGGCCCGGGGCTTCCGCACGTCCACCACGGTCGGGAGCAACGTCACCGGGAAGAAGGGCGACGTCCTCGTGGTAGACGACGCCAACGACGCCATTAAGGTCGTGTCCGAAGTCGAACGCGACCGGGTGAACAGTTGGTGGGACAAAGGCTTCTACAACCGGGTCAACCACCATCGGGACGCCCGGCGCGTCATCATCGGGCAGCGGACGCACGAGGACGACCTGATAGGGCACGTCCTCGGCACGGGCGAATTCGTCGAACTTCGCATCCCAGAGGAATTTGAACCCGAAAACCCCTGCACGACGCCCCTGCCGTGGAAGGACTGGCGGACGGCTGCGGGCGAACTGCTGCGCTCCTCGCGTTTCGGTCCCGAACAGATTGAGGCGGCGAAGAAACGTCTCGGCTCCCTCGGCTATGCCGCGCAGCACCAGCAACGCCCCCTGTCCAAGGAGGGCTATCGGTTCAAGCTGGGCTGGTTCCAACGGCGCTGGATTCGTCGGGACGACGTCGTATGGCTGGGGGACAATCTCCACTTCCTCTGGCGTGATACCATCCGCTTCGGGACCGTGGACCCCGCCGCGAGCGAGAAGAACGAGGCGGATTACACCGTTATCAGCAGTTGGGCTCTGTCCCCTGCGCCGCACTACCACCTGCTCTGGCTGGGCTGCCGGCGCGTCCAGCGGGAGATACCAGACATTGTCCCTCTCATTCTCTTCGAGTATCGCAAGTGGGGACTCGCCTACGTCGCGATTGAGGCGGTGGGCGCTAACCGGGCGGTCTTGCAACTTGCCCAACGGCAACCGGCGATGAAGGTGAAGCCCCTGGACCCGCAAAGCCAGGACAAGCTGGTCCGCGCCACGCCCGCCATGCCCCTTGCCGAGTCGGGCAAAATCTGGCTGCCCGGACAGGACGCGGAGTTCCCCCTCTCGGATGTGTTGGAAGAACTGACGCGGTTTACGGGCATCAAGGGGCAGGACAAGCACGACGACGTCGTTGACACCCTCGCCTATGCGGTACACTTGAGAGATGGGAAGGTGATTAACCCGACGTTTAAGCCCTATGTATTGGGGGATTGAGGGATGGCGCCAGAGCAACGGGCGGAAGAAATCTTGAACAGCATCGTCGGCGAAGAGACCTGCATGGGGTCTCTCCTGAAGGGACCGGAACACAACCCGAACCGCTGGTGGCCCGACTGCACGATGGGCGAGGCGTATAAGCGGGTCCTCGAAGGCGTTCGGAAAGCCGTTGCCGAAGAGCGGGAGGCGTGCGCGGTGCTGGCGGAAAAGTGGGCGAAGAAATGCTATTCATGCGGCGACATTGTGAGCGAAATACGAGCCCGAGGGGAGAAGCCCGATGAGCCCTCGTGAGCGTGCCCATAACTTCCTCGTGGACCACCTGGGCTATCCCGCCGTGAAGTGGCCTCCCCGCCTCGTGGACCAGCTGGAAGCGAGCTATCGAGCGGTGGCAGCCCAGGAGCGGGAGCGGTGTCGCGATCACGTCTACGAGGAAGGGCAGGACGTCTACGGGAAGGAAGTCGCCGGCTGCTTTTCTGACCTCATTGGCGATCTCGACGACGGTCGCCAAACGAGGTCAGAATACTTGAGGTCTAGCTGCGAGGGACAGGCCGCCCCATGACCACCATCGCCGCAACGTGCGCCTGCGGCAGGGATGCGGACTTCGCCCAACTCGATTGGGGATGGTGCAGGGAGTGCTACTACGACCTGATGCTAATTATCGAGACGCACACGGTTAACCCGCGCGAACGCATGAAGGGGGTGGGGCATCCCAAGCATGCTTTTGGTCCCAAAGCCCAGCGTGACACCGCCAATCGACACGACCGATGTTACCACGGAGGCAACGCTCCCCATGACTGAATGTCCTTTCTGCAAGGCAGCAATCGTATCAAGATGCCGTTGCATGCGCAGTGATATGAGGTGTGCTAAGGGGCACGAGTGGCATACCTGCACACAGCACAAACTCATTGTCGAGGGCAAGAGCGACCACGGCAAACCCGGGTGCTCATGTGTCGAGGGCAAGACCTATGAAACCACCCTGTCGCCCGCATCCCCACGGAGAAGTCCGCTATGACTGACGGGCCCTACAAGGTTGCCGCTATCGGCTTTGACAACATCGAAAAGCTCACGGCTGCCCTGAACGAACTGCACGCCGAGGGCTGGGAGTACCAGGGGCACAGCGTCAACAGTATCCGCTCCGGTCCGCCCTTGTTCCAGGCGCAGACCGTGGCTATCGTGGTGTTGCGGCGCGTCGAGGCGCCCAAGACGGTGCTGCCGGTGCTGCCGTTTCCGCCTACCCTCAAAGCTGTACATGGGGAGTGAGGATGCTGGACGTATTCGCCACGATGCTCGAGGAGTCGCGCGGGGCAGACGCCGACGCCGCGGTTGCTGCTGCCGTCGATTGGGCACAGGAACACGACCAGACCCTTGGCGATATGCTCTGGTGGTTTGCCAACCCCACGGGGCAGGATAGCTACGACTTTGCCGAATGCAAGTTCTTCATCCTGGGTATCTGGTTGAAGCAGATGGGGGAGCCGCGGTTTAAGGACGTGGAGAGGATACCCCAACTGACACAGGGCAAGCACAACGAGCAAGGCTTGAGGTTGAAACGCTCCGTCCTCGCCCTGTTCCCCGAGGTGCGGCGGACGTTTGAGGCTATCGCTTCAGAAAAGCTGCCGGGCGATGATTGGGGGCAATGGCTTGCCTCGCTAGGGTTCCGGGTGGACCTTCGCGAGAGCTTACAGGTCGTCGGACCGTGGACGCGCCCCGCTGGCGATGGTATTACCCGTTGGCGTCAAACCCTCACCGCCCCGGACTGGATACCGCCCTACGTACCAAAGGTTACTATGGACCCCGAGATGCGAGACCGTTGGTATACCCCACCATCACGCCGAGAAGGCCCCATAACCCGCGCTGATGCTGGCGTTTAAGCCGGCGTTCCCCGCGTGAGCCGGATGTTGCGCCCCAAGTCGAGCTGACTTTCGCTCGCCTCTTCGTTCAGGTCCACCACAACCGCCCCCGTCCGCTTGTTCGTGTCAACCAAGCGACAATTCGGACCGTACATCTCGATCGGGTTCGACACCGTGACCGCTCCCGGTGCCTGCGCGAAGTCCAACACCCCATCCCCCGCCAACACCGTGTTCCCCGAAATCGTCCCCGTGCTGTTGTAGACCACCTCGCCCCCGCGGATGGTGAGTTGCGCCACGGTCGCGGCGAGGTTAATCGTCACCTTGCCCCCAAGCACCAGCAGCGTTCCGGCAATCGCGCTGTTTACCTCGAGCTCGCCGCTGTGAACCGTGATGGTCGTCAACGTCGTTCCCGGTCCGCACCGCACGCGCGCGTTATCGTCTACCGTGAGGGTGGCAATAACCGCTGTCTCTGCCCCAAAGATGGCCACCCCGACCGACGAATCGCCGCGCGCCGTCAACGTGTTGCTGGCGTTCGTCCCCTTCCACACCAGCGCCTCGACGTCGCTTTCCAGAGGCGAGCCCGTGTTGTAGACGTTTACCGCGGTCTGCACGCTTCCCGAGTTGATTTTGATGCGTCCTGAGCCTGGCCCCACACCCGTCCCGACATGCCACACCGAGCAGTCAAGCGTGAGGTAGTCGGTCCGGTATTCGGGGTATTCCGTGCCCAGGACGTTCGCCTTGGGCAAACCAATCGTGCCCGTGAAGCTCATCGAGATATGACCGGCCGCCACGGTCGCGCCCGCCACGGACAGCCCGTACAGGATGTCGTGGTCGTTATTGTCGATGTAGAACGTGTCCCCCGTCGTGGGGGCAATCCCCGTATCCCAATTCGCCGCCGTAGACCACACGTTGGGTCCGTTGTTCGCCGTCGCAATCGTTCCCGTCGTGACCGTCCCCGCCCCCTCGATGGTCTGCGCGTCCGCCGCGCCGCCGTTCGCCTCCAAGGGCGTCAAGCTGATGGTGAACGGCACCCCTGCCGTATTCGCCGTGAGTGTGAGCGTGCCTGCCACGGCAACGCTGGCGGTAATCCCTGACTCGGTGGACTTGATCTCGGGGAACGTCGTGGCGCTCAGCGCGTCGATGTTTGTATCCGTGTTCGTGACGACCGTGTTCGTCGTCGCGGACCCTGCCGCCAAGTCCTTGATCTTCGCGCCGGCTGTCACCCGGATAAGGTCGTCCGCCTCCCACGTCCCGCCAAACGCGAACGTGTTCACCTGAGCTACGGGAGTTGCGCCGCCTCTCCAACGCGGAGTTGCCATCTGTTCACCTATTCGAAGAGTGAAAAACCCTCGATTTGTGCCAGTGATTTAGTATTGACTAACAAGTTGAGTTAGTCTAGACTAATTTTCAGATGTATGAGAGGCGATAAGCATTCCTGGGGAATTGACTGAGTGGTAAAGGTTGATCCCTTGCAGAAGGGCAAGACCGGCTAAAGCATCAGGCGCGCGGCCGGATACGCAAAGCGCCAATGCTCGGGGGTTCGACTCCCCCATTCTCCACTGAGGGTATGCCGTGCAGCGGTTCCGCAAAGTCACCTTGAAGCCCGGCAAGTACCGGGTGAAAGACAAGCGCGACAAGACCGGGAAGACGCTGCGCACGGAAACCTACACGGCTGCCGACCTGCGGGACATGGCAGACAATACGAATCGCTTACTCAACGCCGGTTTCACCATCCCCATTCCCGACGAACACCACCCGCTGGCGATGCCCCACAAGGGCGCGCGTCCGAAGTATCCGCATTTGGGAGAGATTAAGGGCGTTGAGGTCACGGCAGACGGGGCGTTGTCCTACGAGTTGGAAGCGTCCAGCCCCGAGGCGGAGCGCACCCTCCTGGACCGTGAGTTCGTCTCACCCTCGATCGTGGACGCGGACCGTCTGGTAGCCGCGGGGCACGAATTCGCTGGGATGCAACTGTCGGGCAAGGTGATTACCCACGTCGCGGCAACGCCGATTCCGGTACAGCAGCCGCAAGAACCCTTTGAACGAGTCGAATTGTCCGCCGTCTGCCTCAGTATGGCGGACTGGCTGGGGGGTGTTGATATGGCGAAAGAAGACGACTACGACGCCGAAGACAACCCCGGCAAGGACAAGG
>JACCDR012544268.1_pt1 | contig 16950 bp, 36 predicted proteins | sample 7446431 | NCBI WGS metagenome assembly JACCDR01 (sample SAMN15323443, study PRJNA562643) | freshwater metagenome | isolation source: river surface water | place: USA:Blue River Watershed | collected 2017-08-17 | reverse complement strand
GCACTCCTCGACGCTTTCCATGTCTAGCGACGTAGCTTTTCCTAGCAGGATGTCCCCGTCCTTCCCTCGCCTGGCCCATATTGTCGATAGCTTTTCTTTAATCCTCACTTGTTCGCCTCATCAATCAATCGACTCATTTCATCTTTCGGTAGTAGCTCTGTTAGCTTCGCAAAGTAAACATCCCTGCTCTTACTTATCGCGTTATTCACGCTCTCTACGAACTCAGCCGCATCGGCTTTCGCTTTCAACTGTTCGTAGTCCTCTTTCCACATAAGCACGGCTGGGCGTAGCAATTGGTCAGAGCGTACATAATCCCCGTGAAGTGTTGGGCCAGCGGTTCTAAAGCCTTCCTCAACGTAACACTCCGTCACCTTAATCTCCGAACTCATAACTCATCCCTATTCAAATTCTCATCCGTGATTGCCGCGATGAGGTCCTCACTCTCGGGCTGCGGTACTGGGCCAAGGTCTAAGATTTCCCATCGTCCATTATTACCCCAGAGGATCGTGCCATCATTGCAAAGCGCGTGAGTTCTGCCCTGTACCTCAGTGATTTGGATTATCTTTCGCTCTTCTGTTGCACTCATATCCACTCCTTCAATTTCACCCACTCTTTCTTCGATTCGCAGAAAGACTCTTCTGGCTCCCAGCAGATTTCACCGCCATAGTAGCCGTTGCTTTCGTTGCGGTACTCAAAGAAGAGGTCCCCTTTATCAGTGACTATCCTGCATCCATACTTCTTAAGTTCGTGACCATCCTGGCCGTATGACCAGTTTCGTAGTGGAACGTCTTCTACTGCAGTAACGTTTGCAGGAAGCCCAAGAACCGGAAATAACACGTGCTCAATCCAGGTCGCCGAACATCCACCATCATCCTCGCAAAGCACCTCGACCTCTTCGGAGACGATGAACTTCATCGCCATCTTATCCTTGGCAATAAAAACCTCGGTGATTGTCTTGTCGAGTAATGGATTCTTTGGGACCGAGAACGGGCGTTTTTCTTTTGAGGGAAAAACAGTCGGCTTACTTTCAACGTGAATGATGGTGTATTGGTGGAAACTTGTTTCCTCTGCCTTCCCCCACGCCATTTGCCAACCTTTGGAAGCGCATCCAAAGTATTCAGCCGTATATTGGTCTAGGTTATCTCTAATAGCTTCCTCAACGTTCTCGAGATATGCACCGCAGTCGAGGCCGTCGTACCAGAGATGAAGCTCGTACAATACACCGTCATTAAACATGACCTTGAATTGGAACTCTTGCTTAAAATCGTTTATCATTCCCCCTCCAGCTCAATTACTCGCCGTGTTGTGGCAATCATATCGCGGAGCTGATTACGAAGATTAAACATAAGATCAAGCCGCGTAATTGCTCGCATGGATTCGACGTATCCTGATCGTGATGAGTTAACAAGACTCTCGTTACAACTGATAGTGCTCTCTACCCACTCAAGAACGCTCTCCCACGCTCCGATTTTTCCTTCGTTGCGTTCTTTGCTCATTTCCCCTCCAGCTTCCGCTCGATAGCCTGTAGGCGTTGCTCGATGGCGTCGTATACTTTCCATCGTTCTGGGTGAGCATTTGAATATTTATTCTCGCTTTCTCCACCTGCCTCAGCCGCCACCTGCACGATGGTTTTAGGCTTGGGTGGGAGAGGTTGGTAAGCGAGTAGCCAGCCCTCCAAAAACGACCCCTCTCGCCTTACCTCCTCATACTCCACCCCATCAATCACAACTGTTTTCATGACCCCATCACCCCCTGCAAAACATCGCGCACTGCCGCGATCTCATCCCGTGTTAGTTCCGCGCCAAGAATGCCGTTCAGCATGTTCACCAACTGGCAGAGCTCCGCACCGTTTTCAGAATTAACTCGCACTAGAGCCCGGTCGCCCTTCTTCACGGAAACTATGCACCCATCTCGTGTTTCAACATGAGCAACAATTGACGGCACAGAGGGCCGCGATAGACAGTGCTCATCTTTCTCAATTCTCTCCAGCATGGTCCTCCTTAAAGCGATAACTCGATAATGCACAATGCAAAGCAAAGGGCGAGTGCCCCAAGCGTAAGCAGGTCAATGACCGACTCTTCTGGCGATTTACGTGACATCGTGGCCTCCCTCCGTGATGCGTTATTTCAATACGGGTGATAGTGGCACGCCCGGAGGGATAGTGTCAACAAAAAAGAATGGGGGGGGACTAAAAAGGCTCATCCAGATGAAGGGCTTCATCGGTTGCAGCGGCCATCCATCGCAATAGGCTCACCACACCTGCCTTGTCCACTTTTCGCTGCTTCTGGACCTCTAAAACAACAATATCCAACGCGTTGCGATAGGTGCTTTGTGCTGCCAGCTCATCTTCGCGAAGGCGAAGCATTACTTTTGCTAGAATCTTCGCAACATCGTCAAAGCTAGAAGTGAGCAACATCATACTGTGGATATGCTGTTGAAGTTCATTGAGGTCCTCTTTATAGACCACTTTTAGCAGAGTGCTTGTTTCATCTTCTTTCTTACGTCCAAATGGATCATCGTAATAGTCGTGCATCGCGGGGGCTCCTGGGAAGCAGTGAAAGGAAAAAACCATCACTCCCCATTTTTCCCGTGCCTCGGTTAATGCTAGCCCCAAAGCGAAAAGATTTTAGGGTTAATCCTGGGGCGCGTTTCCGCCCTTTACTCTGCGATAGTGCTTATCGTGAGCCTTGCGAGCGTTATCGATAACCCATTGCGCGAGCTCATCGCCGAGGCGACTGCGGATCTCTTGCTCGTAGTAGCCGGCGCGGAAAGCGTTCAATGAATTGAAATACTCATACGTCAATTCGATGCCGTCTTCGCTTTTCTTTTGTTGCCGTTCGTGGTGTTCCATGATGTGGGCATTATTGCATGGCATTGCGGAAGGCAAGGGGGTGGAAGCGGGTTAACTTTAGGAGGGTTACTTCCTATCCTCCTGCTGCCTCTTTATCCAATCAATCGCCTCTTGAAGTGCTTCGATGGCTTCGGTGGGTGAGAGTGTCGTTGCGAAATATTCATCGCATCCGTCAATAAACCTGATATTGCCATCTGGCTCTGCCTCGATGATTACGGACCCATTGCACCCTCCCCCATTATCAGGGAGAGAGATGGTTGCTGGTTCTGAGCGGTGTTTCTCCCAGTACTTCACTTCCCCTCCTTCCCATGCTGCACAAACTCACCTGTCACGGTGTCATAGTGCGCTTTGCCGCATTCGACTAGCACTTTGCGATAACGCGGGCTGATAAATAGTGTCTCAATCGCAAAGCACGATAATATCGATACAATAACCGCGAAAAAAAAATGTATTAGCTTATCAAATGAGTCCATGTCCCTCCTTTCTTTCATTCGGCGGCCTCTCACCGCCCCGTGGCGTACTACATTCTCTACCCGTGCCTACCATGGCCCGCGACGCTTCGGAGTCACCGTCATGTATTTTTGCGGTCGGCATGATGGACCGATGAGAGACAGAGGAAGGATTTGCACCTTAGCCTCTGTCATAAGTGAGTGGCGCAAGGCGGACGATAGGCGTGGTATCGACGCCTCGTTTTACTTGCTCCCTACCATCCTTGGCTGGGCTCCCCTTCTCGCACGGGGCAGAGAGATTTGAACTCTCACCCCCGCAAAAATTTGCGATGCTCTACCGTTAAGCTATGCCCCGGCTACCCGTAGAAGGCTCTCGTTCCGCTGATGCTTTCTTGCACCACTCTTTCAACCCTCCGTGAAGGGCTCAAAGAATGGGGGTGTGATGGATTCGAACCACCTCGCACGTCTGCTGACTTTCCACCGTCCCGCACCCCATAAGTGAGCGGCATCCTCCGTTTTGTTGTGTCTTAGTGTCTATCCGTCGATGACCTGTAAGCACACCCCCGCGCCAGCTCGCGAACTGAGAGGAGTAAGGGTACTGATTTGCCGCTCCGTCAACTCTCCGGAAAAACGGGAGAGTTCAGGGAGAGGGTAATCGGGCGGGGAGGCAGGATTCGATACCTGCAATGGAGTTATTCACGCGCTTATTACCTCCGCCCCCGTTCATCACTCCGTAAAGCGATCAACGGGGTGTGTCTAGCTTTCACCACTCCCCGCATAAGACGCGGCCTCTCAACCGCTCCGGTGCTCACTGCTCACAGATTGCACTCACCTGTTTTTGTGTCGAGCAACCTCGGACTTTAACCGAGTGTGGGGCCTGTATTCTCCCTAGGGGAGTCATAGCCTGCGTCGTACACTTTCGCCCGTTGCTCACTGTTGACACTACGCCTCTGCCGCCACGGTGTCAACAACTAATTAAATTATCTTTCCTCTTGTGAAGAAACTGCCGCATCATGCTCTTGGTTATTTTTCGATGCTGCAACCTGCACTCGAGCACTTCGATGCACTCCTGTCTTACGCACGATAGGCCACAGAGCTTTTTGAGGTCGCTGCGCCTACTGCACGATTGCGCCCCGCAGAGTAGGCACTCTCTTACCCAATACTCCTGAGAGTTCCCCGTTTTTCCTGCATAGCCCGCTATGACGTAGTTACCGAGCCTTTTACCCGTCAGGTCTCTGCATCTCCTACCGGGATAGGGGTAGGTCTCTATCTCCCTTAACATACCATTTACCATCTTCTTGTAGCCAAAACCTTATGCCGTCATTGTCTTCCGTTACGCCAAAGCACTCAAGCTCATTACACTCATCAGTTCGTGGCGTGACGTTAAAAAGCTCCGCGAAATCCTTCACCGTCATCACGTTAGCGCCTCCAAGAGGTCAGAAAGCCCATAGTCATTGATGGACGCTGCCACTACCTCATAGCCCCTATCTCCAGAGGTAATGTCGGCATCCGTCATACCGTCATTGCGAAGTCGGACGAAGGTTTCTCGGATATCCTTGATGCAGAGAGCGAGATCGACGGCCTTAATAGCCAATAGCATCTCTGTCTCTGCCGGCCTATTTCCGCTCTCAGCAATAATCGTCAATCGTTTAGTGGTTTCCAAGGCACCTCCTTATAAGTTCTACACTGCTACTGTCAAAGCTGGTCTGCCATCCCCGTTGGTACGCTGCGGCATGGGGAGAAGGGTCCATAATGCTCCCCGTCCACTCCGTATGCTCTGCACCCAGCATGTGGCCAATCTCATGGGCCATGGTGATTACGTTCATGTGGTGCGAGGTTGTAACGGATGCATAGGCCCTTCTTCCGCAGATAACCGCTTGCCCCGTGCTTGCCTCCCTTCCGCCCGATGCAATACCGGGAGGGGTGAGAAGGATCGCAAGCTCATCGGGGGCGATGTTTTCGCGGTAGAAGTAGGGCATAAAGGTCCCTAGTGCTGTGCGTTGATTATTGAGGTCCGGTCTCTCTGTTATGTCTCGCCGTCTACGATAGCGAGGGGTGAGGCGAACTCCGGTATCACGTTCAACGATTGCCACCGCCTGGCGGGTGAGCCTCTTTGCACGCGGGACACTGAGCGCCACTTGAGAGTAGAGGACGAATAGGGAGATTGTGGGGATCATGGCTGCTTTTCTCCTTTGATGACTGTTAGAGCGCGAGGAGGGTGAAGCATAGGGCCAACCTTTGCCGCATTTAGAATATCTTCCGGCTTTCGCCCTTCGAGAAGGATGTTGTCCGCGAGCTCAAAAAGAATTACGTGGGTGGAATAGAGATCATTTCTCATGCATACCTTTCGTGATAGCTCACGGATATCGCGTGAGATAGCAAAAAGCTCTTTGCGAAGTAGCCATTTTCTTATGTGCCTTAGCATATCACTACCTCCTTCGCTTCAACGCCAATGTCTTTAAGGTCCTGCACCATGTTGAGGAACACGCGAAGATCGCTAACCTTCCCTTTACATCTGAGGATCTGCATCCACGCTTCTAGTTCCGTGTACGCGATAGCGAGTTGGTCGCCTACGCGAATTTCCCAGAGTCTTACTGTTGTCATTTTCTTGGCCCTCCTATGCCGATGCGTTACTAAAATCTTTCGCTGTTAGCGAACCCGAAAAGGTAAGTTTTTTTGTCATTGTGCATGGCTCCGGAAAGAGAGGAGGCCACCCGTGCTTACCGCTGCGGACATCACGATCATGCCTTGCAAGAAGCTCCTTGCGTTTTTTCCGCGTGTATCTTTTCTTCTTAAACAAGTATCGCGGGTTGTGATACGCCTCGGGGTTGTAATTCTTCCAATGGTTAAAAGCAGGTGATATCGCTGTAACCAATACATCAGTGACGGACATAGCCTCTTTAAGTTTAAACCGCGTGCGTTTCTTTCCCATTTTCTTTGGCCCTCCTATGACCTTCCTTCATTGTTGACACCTCTTGCCCTATTGTGTCAACATAAAAGCACTATGAAAAAACGTTACATTCCAGAAGACATTAAAAGCATCGTTGAGTCACTCTTTGAAAAGATCGCACGGCGCCACAAAGTGAAACGCCCCGAAAACTTCCTAAGCGAGGAATTCGATATCGAAGTCTACGGCGTTCGGCAGTGGACCGTTCGCGGTATCCCTCCGATGCACCGAGAGCGATTCGCCCAGCTTGCCGGCATATCTTTCAAAGAGCTTCAGCGGCTTCACGGGGTGGAGGGGTAGACCTTTCTGCCATTGCGATATATTGCTTGGATGCTATCGAGTGGCATGACGTGCTGTTCTCCGATATTGGTCACTATGGTCACCCATCGATAATCTTCGATATTGATTACTGTAGCGCCATGGCAACGAAGAGTCACCCCTTGATTATCAACGCCCACGACGTTCACCGCATCATATAGCTGCACCTCGGGCCGCTTCGGCTCCTTCTTCCTCACCAACACCCGCAAGTTCTCATTCCCCGGCCAATCGTGAAAAGTGATGGTGCCTCCGCTGTTAGGTTCGCCTTGGAAGCTATAGCCCACTGACTCCCATTCGCCTTCTTCGCCGGGGAGGGTGATTGTTGGTTTATTGTTGTTGGTTGTTGTCACGATTCCCATCTCCTTCCATTGGTACTCTTCCATTTTCTACCTCAAAGGGGAATCTTCGATGGGATTCACGGTCTCTACATCCACAGTCGTGACTAGCACCCTTACTACGCAATCCCCTGAGATTTCGAGTTTCATCAAAGGGCAGTCAAAAGCGGACTGAACGGTTGTATAAAGATGGCTGTGCATCGTCCCTTTCTTAGCATTAAATATCGCCCATGCGGTAAATGGCTTCGGAAGCTCACACTCTTGTTCTTTAGTTTTGCGATTAAACATCATCTTTCCTCCCTAATAAATATCCAATTCCGTAGCATCACACTCATCATCTTGCTCTCGCTCCATCTTTTTCAAGATGTTGAGAAGATGCCCAAGCGTAAGCGGATAATCTTTCCCGTTCTTTTCAACCGATTTCTCGAGTACCTCGATTAGTTCCCAGATTTCCATTGCCTTCTATCTCCTTCCTCTCCCTAAACGCCACAAACTCCACGATAGTATCGATACCTAAGCGTATCAGCATCATCTCTTCGCCCGAAAGCGTCATGGTCTCTACCTCTCCGTGACACTCTGCGATGTAGATGTGCTCGAAGCAATCCGACGCCATTCGAATATAAAACCCCTCCACCGGCTTTTTGCATTTCCAACAAAGGGGCTTCATGGGTCTACTCTTCCCGCCGCTCATCGGCCTCAATTTCTTCAAGTATCAGACACAAAGCCTTCACCACACTACTGGGCGAAAACTTAAGTGTCTCCTGTGAAAAAATATAGTCTCCAATCCGACAACAATCGCCGAGCCCTTCAGCCTCTTCACCGAATTGCCTAATGGCACCGGCAATCTTTTCCTGGTATGCCAATTGAGCTCTTTCGAGATTGCTCTCAGCGTCTTTAATCTCTAGCAAAGTCTTTTGTAGTTCTGTTTTATCGATGGTCATTGTCTTCCCCCTATTCCTCCTCATACTCAAACACCACCGAACGCACCTGCCGCCGATAGCGGTAGTTGCGATAGTGAAGTTCTGCTCTATTGTCACTCCCAAGAGGGCTCGCTTCATACAGGGCGGTCACTCTCGGAGTGAACAACAGAGTTCTCCGATACTCCATCCCAATGTTACTCACCTCCCTCTCCTTCATCTCCTCCAGTGGCCCCCGAAGTCCATCCTTCGTGATTAGCTGCCTGAAGTATCTTGTCCCTGTGCCGTCATCGCTTCCCATCGTTCGCTCCATTTTCTTAGCTCTCCCATTGCATACTCCCTCCCCTCTTCATCGATGGCGTACATCACGCACTCGAAAAAGAACTCTTGGCGTTCTAGGCATTGGTGCCACTCCCTACACTCTGCTTCTTTGCTCGTCATGCCACCTCTTCAAATACCATGTCATCATCAAAGCACTTGGCCGCCTCATTAGCCTTAGCGGGACAGATATCACGCGCAGGACAAAAGAAGCACCAGCCCCCTGTAGCCAAAGTAGGATTCTTTGAGCCAATTTGAACCAGTGCCTTTTCTGCTCCGAGGGTAAGTCTTTCCTCCCACTGACCTAGCTCCTCTGCCGTGTACTCGACATCAGAGAGCCAGTGGTTAATTCGAGGCTGAACCACACGAACCTTTATTGTCTCTAAGCCCTTTTTGCTCGCTTTCTTAAGTGCCACAGCATAAAAGGCAAGCTGACTATTACCCTCAACCTTCACCCTTTTCTTTCCGTACTTCAGATCGCAGATGACGCCGTGAGGGCGACCATTCCGCAATCCCGTGGCAAAGAAATCCGCAGTACCAAACATCCCCATATCGGCATTGAAGGTAAGCCTATGCTCAAGGCGATAGGCCACATCTGCGCCCTTATCGAACTCCTCTTCGATTGTGGCGATACACGCATTGACGTATGTCATAGCGTAGTCAACCATGCTCCATCCGGTCTCTTCGTTCACAGTGTCGGCGTAGTGTTTTTTCTGTGCATCGATATACCAATCCTCAATCTTTCTCCCGTTCTTCTCCCACTCCCTTAGAATCTTTTCCGCGAGCTCATGGCATCTAGTGCCCTCTTTCGCTGCGGGGCTCGATTCCTCTAGTGGAACAAGGCGAGAGAGACCAACAGAGCCCGGGCAGTTAAGCCACCGCTCTGACGCACTCGCACTACAAAGGGCGTGAAGGCGTTCAGCGTGAACTACTCTACTATCCGACTCCACACCCTTGGCGGCATTGGGGGCTTGCGCCCCCTTTGCCACCATGGACCTCTTAGTTCTGTTAGGACTAGAAGTTGTCATCGCCCCCCGAAGCGTCATCGGTTTCAAACGCATCGAATACAGCGTCAGGATCAACTCCACCGCCGCCGAACCTCTCGCCGTCCTTCACCTTCTGCACTGCGTTAAGGTAGAGCGTCACACCGCGATTACCGTTAGTGCTATAGCTCCCAGGGGTTACGTTCATTCGAGCGTAACAGCCACCGTAAAAACTATCGTCGCTCTCTCCTAGAGGAGTCTTATCAGGGCCAACAACACCAGGGCGTTTTGAGGTTCTGGCTTTAATGAACCAATGACCGCGATAGACTTCACCATCCTTCCCTTCAGCCTTCTTATCGTCGGCATACTCATCACCATCACGGATAGTTGGGTTCTTCTGCTTATCGACGCCTTTCCAAAGGTCGCCGAACGCCTCTTTACCCACTTTATCGAGTCGAGCGCGAAGGTCAGTGAGGTCGGTACTCTTGGGAATTAAGAGCGTGAGCTCGAACTTCCCTTCAGAACCATCCATCCCCTGCTTCTTCTTAAAGACGGCTGGGTAACTTACTCTCCCAATGGGAGTGTTGAACCTATCGCCGTATACATCCTTTGCCATATTGTGCTCCTTCATGTTGCACATTCCCCATTGGCATCATTGCCCCTCATTGGGCACCGTTGCCGCGTTGGGTACAGTTAAATCTTTTATTTGTTTACTTCCTCAGTTGCTCATTGCCTCAATAACCTTCTTCAGCTTCTCAAGCTCCCCCTCGAGTTGCAGGGTGTTTTGTAGGTGTTCGTACGCAAGGTCTTCAAGGAGAGCTTTGTATTGCAGAAGACAAGAGACCAAGTGAATCACGGTCATGTGGTGCGTAGTGAGTGGCATCGACGAACCATCCTTCGCTAGCTTCGCCTTAATCTCATCAATTCGCTTATAGAGCTCATTCATCTTCTTTTCGTCTTCAGCGTTCATTAACTTGTCTCCTGCATCACCTTACTAATATCCCTCTGCTTCCTATGAACGCTCCACATCACTGCCTCATCAAGGCTCTCAGCCACTACGAGGTATTGTGCTCGAAGTAGTTCGGCTTTCTGACCGACGCGAAGAATGCGGCCCTCTGCCTGTTCGTTCACTGCGGGAATCCAAGAGCTTTCAACAAACACCACAGTATCAGCCGCCGTGAGCGTGATTCCCGCATTGGCCGCTGTGATGCTGGCAAGGAAAATCCTCACTCCGCTTCCATCATCTTGGAAAGCATCGACCGCCCGTTGTCTGGCATCGAGTGAAGTCTCCCCATTCACCGTAACGACTCCAACACCCTTTTCCCTAAGTGCTTCCAAAAGTGGAAAAAACACCTCTCGATGGTGGCAGAAGACTACCGCTTTCTTTGTTTCTTCGAGCACCACTTCCTGAAGGTACTTCAGGGCTCCTGGGACCTTGAGTATCCCAAGCTTTCTTCGAGCGGTACTAAGAGCATCGCTCCTTAGGGGCATATTCATGTCGATGCTGTAGACAACCTCTTCCGTCGCTACTTCCAGCCCTTCGAGTGCATCTTGAATGGCCTTAGGCCCTATCTCTATCGGGATTCTGCTTCGCACCATGGGAGGCAATTGGCCCATGATGTCCTCTTTACGCCTTCGAACCATAAAGTGCTCGCGGGCAATGCGCCCAAGCTCTTCTAGGTTCTTTGACCGTGGGTAGGTCAATCCCCACTCTGTATGCTCTGGAATACAGTAGCGGCTGAGATAATTCTCAACAGGAGTAAAGTGCGAGGGTAGGATTCTGGAAAACAGTGTCCATGCTTCATAGGCTCTACCGTTGGGAACGGGTGTTCCTGTCATTGCGAGTCGATACTTACATGCATTCCACATCGTAACAAGGCACGCTCTCGATGTATTCGATGATGGATTCTTACAGGCATGGGCTTCATCAAGAATTAGAAGGTCCCATCGCCATTGGCCTAATGCTCCCGATGCTGCAAGGTTATACGAGACAACAACTATTCCGCGAGTATCAAATGTATCCTTTCTCGAACGAACGACGCTGACTGGCCCAGAGTATTCCGGCCACCACATCTCTACTTCCCGAGCCCAATTCAATCGGAGAGATGCCGGACAGACAATGAGAACGCTTTTACACTGGAGAGCCTTAGCAACAAGAATAGCCTGAACGGTCTTTCCCGCCCCTGGGGGATCGGCAAGCAATGCAGCCCGTGAAGGGTTATTCTGCATAAAGGACAAAAGGGCATCGGCTCCTTCTTCCTGATATTTGAAAGGCTTCCTACCTTCCATGGGGCGTTATCCGTTCGCGCAACACTTTATGTGTTGATTACAGTTTGGAGTTGTAGCATTATGGGCGATACGTTGTCAAAGCAATAATGCATGAATGATTGATATTATGAAAACGATGGATGTGGGGTGTTGTGAGGAGTGTCTCTACTGGCAACAGGATGATAGTGTGAGTGAAGTGGGAGAATGTCGAAAAAATGCTCCTATTCCATTTGCTCCACTGTTTCAATCGGACACAAAAACATGTGATGCAATTTGGCCCGTTACCTGTAGGTTTGAATGGTGCGGTCAGTTCAAAAGTAAATGGGAGGATTAAGAAGATGAGTGAGCCAAAGTACCTAAGGAATTTTTCTGTTCGTCTCGACGAATCAACAACTAAGAAGCTACAAAAGCTGGCGAAGCAAATGACCTCACAGAATCAAGTCTTTGTCCAAGCGATCAACGTACTCTTTGACCAAGCAAACGCCCCAAAGAAAACTAAACAGCAATAGTAGCCCAAGGAACCTATGACCGCCAATACTGAAACAGAGACTAACGAGGTCTCTTGTCTCTCTGTCGCTTTAGAATACATCGCTGCGGGAATTAACTGCATTGCTATTCATGGGCCAGATGCCGTTGGGGATAGCATCACCGATCCTGGTAAACAACCAAAACAAGCGAATTGGCAAAAGAGCAGAATCACCGAGAAAGGTGCACTTCGCATTTTTAAGCAGGGCGATAATCTTGGGGTCGTAATGGGAAAGACCTCTCGGATAGTCTGCATCGATTGCGATACAAAAGATGACAATGCCGGAATGAATTGGTTTCACGCCAATAAAGACAATCTAGGAAACTACATTCTTGAGAACACTCCATCGGGTGGAGTACATCTCTATTTCAAGTATCCTGAAGACCTTGAGGGGATGGAGCGCATTCCTTCTTTTGCAGGAAAAGGAAGGCTATTTCCTGGCGTGGACTTTCTCGCCGACGGTGGCCGGCAGGTCGTTACCTGGCCGTCAATTCACCCAAAGGGTGGTCAATACACTTTTCAAAACAATCTGAATCTTATCGACGTTCAATTCGAAGCCGATGAGCTGCCGAAATGGATAATGGATATCGTAAAAGCAAAGGTCAAAGAGAGTGAAAACCTCAACAACATAGTTGTGAATCAAAAGGGAATCGATCCCAAGGATGCTTCGAAGCTCGATAGGCCAAGTGAAATACTACGAGCGAGAGAGGTCGTTCGTAGCTTTCCCGCTGCAATTCAGGGTCAATTTGGTGATGACACAACGTGGCTTGCTGCTCAACAGTGCAGAAAGTATGCTCTGACCCCTTCTACCACTTTGAAAGTTTTGCTCGAAGAGTATAACCCACGATGCGTACCCCCTTGGCCTCTTGAAGCTCTAAAATCGAAAGTACGCTCTGCCTACAAGAATGGAAAGTATCCACTAGGCACAGAAACCGCTGAGGCCGCATTCGATGACCTTCCTCAAGAGACTATCGAAGAAGAGATAGAACAACACATAGAAGCGCAAGAAGAGCAAAGGCAAGAAGAACTCACACGATATTCGCTAAAGCGCCCAGTGCTTTCAGCCCACACTTTTCTCCATCATCATGGGGAGTTTATTCGTGCTGCAAAGGATGTGACCTACTACTACAAAAGAGATCGCAACGTCTGGGGGATCGCAAGCGACACTGAGTTTAAAGGAATAATTCTAAACGACGTAAAGCTTAGGGACGCAACAGCCTATAAGGCTATGACCCCTAGTAAGCTAAATCAAATAGCCGAAATAGTTAAGATAACGCTAGAGTCGACCGGATTCGAAGCGATTGAAAACACGTGGCTGATACCCACTACGGCGTCAAAAAACAGTATTCGATTCAAGAATGCCATTCTCGACATTGAGTCAGGAGAGGTAGTTCCCCACACACCCGAATGGTTCTCTTCAACCATTCTTCCCTATGACTATTCTCCAGAAGCAACGTGCCCAGAGTTCGACAAGTTCCTTACTTCCGTATGGCATTCAGATGCCGACATAAAAGAATGTTTTCAACTCTGGCTAGGATACCTACTTCTATCAGACATCACAGAACAGAAGTTTGCATTGCTCATCGGTGCAAGCCGTGCCGGCAAGGGTGTAATGGCTCGATTAATGGAGAGACTCATCGGCAAAGAGTGCTCTGTAGGCTGTACGCTGTCAGCTCTCGCAAACGATCACGGACTCAGTATGCTTGTCGGAAAGCGACTGGTCGTCTTTGGCGAAGTAATGAAAGCTCCCGGCAATACGGGAGAGATAGCCACTGAGCGACTGGTATCGATTATTGGAATGGACCCACAGGTCATTAATCGAAAGTTCGGGGACATTTACTCAACGACACTCCCCGTAAAGATTGTGATGGCTTGCAATGAGTTCCCGCTATTTATGAACAGTAGGCAAGCTCTTACGAATCGAATGCTCGTATTCCCATTCACCGAGAGCTTCGCAGGGAAAGAAGACCCAAAGCTCGAAGAGCGGCTTCATGGGGAGCTTCCCGGCATAATCAATTGGGCTATTGTTGGTGCTAAGAAACTTCTGGCCGGTGAGCGGCTTCGGGTTCCTAAGGTCGCTGATGCCACAATTCTCGACATCAAGCGAAAGATGGATTCTGTTCTAGCATTCATGATGGATTGCGCCACAGTTCACCAATTTGACCCATGGGATTCAGAGTACGAGAATCTCGGCACTGAGACCATCAAGGCCTATGAAGCGTACAAAGAGTGGTGCGATCAACATGGGCACTCAAAGAAGAACATGGAGAACTTCATATCGAGCGTTCTCTCGTACAGCGAGGGTAACGTAGCCAAAGAGCGAGTGAGAAGAAATGGATCACAGGTCACCTTGCTCTGTAATTTTCAGGTAAATTTTTCACAAAATTTCGGATTCAACTAAAAAAATCTGAAAATTTTCATCATTTTGCTTACAAAAAAGTAAGAGCGAGATAGCGTTCTAGCAAAAACTCGCGTTTTTTTCCTTAAAAATCCTTCGTTTTTTATAGAACCAAATTCTATTTATCTCGATTTCTCTCTGAGTCTTACAATATTGTCACCGTTGTGCAGGGGTTGTGCAGGGTCTGTGCAGGGATTGTGCAGGGCTTAGGGCTTCTAAATAGCCAACAACATCAGGGGCTTAGGGGGTTAAGTTGCTATTTGTGCAGGGTATCTACTAACTAATTAATCTAAAGATCTAATAAATTATCTACTTATTGTTCTTTTGTTTTTTTATTTTTGTAGACGGTAAGTTTGCGAAGCCCTGCACAAATGACAACTTAGGGGGTTAAGTTCGTGGTATCAATAAGTAATTAGGAACGATTACCCCTGCACAAACCCTGCACAAGCCCTGCACAGCCCCTGCACACTTTCTAGGACGTAGGGGCCTCCCCCCACCTCCTAGCCCCCCACGCCCCCGGCGTGCTACGCTCCTCGTGTGGCACCAAGACCAACACGCCCCAAGACAGCCTTCCGCCCCAAGCGCACCCTCGAACGCTCAACCAGAAAGCCATCCAGGCTCCCCACGGGTCAAAATAGTGAGCATTGGCACCAATGCCAGTTTATTGCAGTACTTCGCCGCATTAACCACCCAGCGGCTCAGTGGGCGCATTCCTCAGCGAACGGCTTCCTACGGTCAAAGAGCATGAGGCTACGGGCTTGGAAGGAAGGTTGTGTTGCGGGAACTCCCGATCTCTTCATTCCGTGGCCGGCCAACGATTGCCACGGGCTCTTTATCGAAATGAAGCGTAAGCCTAACACCCCCACACCGGAACAATTGGCCTTCCTCGACGCTATGCGAGCCCACGGCTATGAGGCCCATGTGTGCTATGACTGGCAGGAAGCCCTCGACGTTTTCTGCCGCTACGTCGGTATCAGCATCAATCTGCACTTTTAGCGTGCAATCTCTCTCTATCGATGCTATTCTCCCCGCTCATGAGATACGAATCCGACCTATCACATGACCTTCTCCAGGATGAAATATCCTCTATCACTAACGGGACCTCTTCCCCTTATCACGCTCTTCTCTTTGCCGTTCTTGTCACCGCCGTGCTGGATTACCTGAATGACTCCTGGATGGCGACAAAGAAGGTGAAGGAAACAGATTACTACATAGGGCGTGCTGCGTGCCTAAGCGCACGGGACTTCTTCGCTGCGGAAGGTATCGACCTCAATGCACCTCCTCCCTTCTCATTTCCCTGGATAGCGCACCACCTCTCTGATGATCCTGAAGCGTTCATGGCTCGTATTCGCTCGCTACTTCCAAGGGCTATGACCCGCACGGAGCTTGTTGCCATTCATGGGCGATATATCCCGGGGACTATCTGTCGGCTACGGGGAGAACAACAACCATCTTCAGATTACCCCCTAGCCTCTACCTCAGAGAGTGTGCCACTATGATTCTTAGGGGCACTGACGGGACGGTATTGACTGGATATCAACCGCATAGACACAACCGATTTTTTTCAGGGCCTAGAGCCTTCATGCGATTCTCCGGAGCTACGGTTACTCGTCGCTGTATTGCAACTCGCAATCATCGACTATGCCGACCCAGCTTCTACGGACAATCGCAGATGGGCAGCAGCTCACTGGTTATTCTCAACCTCAACAAAGGTGATGAGTATGCGGTGGATTTGCACAATGATTAGCGATAGTCCCGATCATCTTCGCGAGAGAATTCTCTCCCGCGTTAAGTTGATGGATAGTAGGCCGAAGCTGGTTACGTTTCGGGTGGAGAGGTAAGGGGAGATGAGCACTATCACGTTTGACAAAGAAAAGTTTCTGAATGCATACAAGCAGTTCTGTGAAGCTGATGATTCAGATAATTTTTTAACCCTTGGGTCCATGATGAGTGTCTGCCTCGCGAGTGCGGTCGAAAATGAGGCAGAGATGCAGGAACTACTTCAAGGGTTCTTCGACATCTATAGCTCTTTGGAATCCAAGGATCCTGAAAAGGATGCGCCCATGGTGCACCACACTAGCGACGGCAAGAAGATAGAGACCCACGTCATTGGGGCTCTTGATTCATCGTTTTTCACAGGCGCCTTTGATGGTCCAAATATCGCTGACGCCATAAAGTCCCAACTGGAAGACAAGTACAAGGATTGGATGGTATTCGTAGAAGAGAAGCAAGTTTCAATAAAGAGGATTGCGGAATAAAGATGAACATTCCAGACGTAGAATTACGCGATGGCAAAGAGATTCACACCCACAAGGTTGGCACTCTCAATATGGATTTCTTCAAGCAATCCCTAGGCGGCCCCAACATCGTTGATGTGCTTAAAGAGCGGCTTAAAGACGAATACAAAGATTGGGTGGTAGTATCGCTCATAGCAGAAGACGGAAGTAGCAACCATGACATTCTCATCGTTAAGGTAGTAAACCCCACACCATGATAACCTTCCTCTCAATCATCCTTACCCTAAACGCTATCGCAACGCTGATGCTATTCGCCGTTGTTGGTAACGTCATCAACAGAAACAAGAAATACGAACAGCTCCTAAAGGCCCACAACACCGCAATCGTTGAGGGCTACAACAAG
>JACCDR011527623.1_pt1 | contig 16952 bp, 26 predicted proteins | sample 7446431 | NCBI WGS metagenome assembly JACCDR01 (sample SAMN15323443, study PRJNA562643) | freshwater metagenome | isolation source: river surface water | place: USA:Blue River Watershed | collected 2017-08-17 | reverse complement strand
GCTGTTACCAATGAAATCACTATCGCCCACAAGAACGATGGTGAGAAAATCATGGAAGCAATGTTCGAAGGCTTTGTTGATGAAAGTCGATCAGATGGCAATATGCTTGGTTTGATCGGCGATTCGACCACCTAACATCAATTAATGACATAGTGAGCCTAGTGCTCCGTCAGAGGTTAATTTTTTATGTCAACGACTGTAAATGTCACAACTCAAGGGCTGGGCGAAGTAGAAGTTCGTAAGCTCGCCCTAGGAGACTATTCCAAGCTCTTAAAGTCTCTTAAGCGTCTACCAGCGGAAATTGGTGAACTTATTAAGGGTAAATCTAAGGAAGATTTTCAGGATATCGGCCTGCAGCAGATTATTGAGTGGCTCCCCTCGCTCATGGAGACTGCACCTGAAGAGATTATCCACATCATCGTACTCTCAACAGATTTAGATGACGAAAAGGTTCGAACCGAGATGGACCTTGCCGATGCAGCTGAGGTTTTTGATGCCATCCTCGACATCAACGACTATAGGCGGGTTATTGATACCGTAAAAAAAATGGTGGCTCGTCGGAAGGGACAAAAAGAAGTTCCGGCCGAGACTACTCAGTAGACGAGTGGCTTGCATGGGCCGTCGACCTTTTGGCGTCTGAGTACGGTTGGTCTAAAAGATCAATTCTCGAAGATGTTTATCCCGACGAACTAACTTCATATAGTAAAGAGATTAAAAAACGCAATCTTAAGAATAAATTGCGTGATATTGAAGTTGCGCTTATCCCTAATATGGAAGATGGCCCTCGTAAAGAGCAGTTGAGCGAGCTTGTGTCTGAAATTAATAGCCTTGAGCCAGAGCCTATCGCAGACCAAGCTCCTGAATTGGATCGGGGTGCTCTGAGGGCCCTTAAAGACCAGATGCGCTCTAGTTCCCGCCTAATAAAAGTTAAGGGTTGATATCAGTAGTGATAGAATTATGGTATGGCGTTTAATCTAGGCGATATCTTTGTCACATTGAAAGCAAAGACCGATGATTTAGAGCGCGGTCTTGCTCAGATTTCTGCCGTTGGTAAAGAAACAGGGTCAAAGATCGACGGCCTAAAGGACAGTCTTACTGGGTCTTTTGTTAAGGCCCAGTTGCTTGTAGATGGTTTACAGGCTTTAGGCCAAGGTGTTATCAATGCGGGCAAGGCTGCCCTATCAATGACCGGTGAGTATGAGCAGTCCCGAGTTGCGTTTGAGACAATGCTTGGATCTGCGGACAAGGCAAGGAAGATGCTCGAAGACATCTCTGACTTTGCCAAAACGACGCCATTTGAGCTACCGGGTGTTATTGCTGCTTCTAAGCAGCTTCTGGCCTTCGGATTAGCCCAAGAAGACATTATTCCTACCATGCGTAGGTTGGGAGACATCGCCGCTGGTGTAGGTGTACCTGTTGGGCAGTTGTCATATGTATATGGTCAGGTTCGACTGGCCGGTAAGCTTATGGCTCAGGACTTGATGCAGTTCACTAACGCTGGTGTGCCGCTTCTTGATTACTTGAGCCAGACTATGGGTAAGACTGCAGCTCAGATCAAGAAGGATATGGACGTTGGTATGGGGCCAAGTTTCCAAGACGTCCAGAAGGCCATTGAGACCATGACCAATGAAGGTGGTAAGTTTGGTGGGATGATGGAGAAACAGAGTAAGACCTTCGATGGTGTTGTGTCCAACATTAAAGATGGTTTTGGCCAGATGCTCCGCTCTATGATGGGCATAACGCCAGCTGGTGACATTATCCAAGGTAGTCTGTTTGACCGCATTAAAGATGGGGCACTTGCTGTGCAGCCAGTAGTCAACAGTCTCGCGAGTATACTGGGCCCTGCAATGCAAGATGCTGTTAACTTTACTGCGGACGCTATCGGTAACATGTGGCGTGCAGGCGATAAAGTTGTTAGCACTTTGAAAGACCTATACAAATGGCTCGACCAAAATAAGATCGTTATGGCTGCTGTCCAAGGTGTCTTGGCTGTCATAGCTGCTGACCTAGCTATAGACCTAGTTATGGCTATCGGCGGTGCCATAATTGCATTTGGGGGTATGGCTGTGTCCGCTCTTGCTGCCGCTGCCGCCATGGCTATCGCGCTTGCCCCATTCCTGCTTGCTGGAGCAGCTGTTGGAGTGGTTGTATATCTGATTATCACCTACTGGAGCCAGATAACGGCTGCCTTTGCGGCCATGTGGGCGTTTATTGTTGATGGTTGGAATAATATTGTTGCTGTTGCTACTGTTATTTGGGAAGCGATATGGGCTCTAATAAGTCCTATCATAGGGTTAATAATAGGGGCATTCCAGACGCTGTGGGCTATATGGTCCTACATAATGGCAGTCATACTTGGCCTTGTCCAAGTTGTTTGGCCATATATATGGGCTATCATAAAGCCAATACTTGACGCCATGGGATCTGCATTTAAGTGGCTCGGTGACGTCTTTGGCTCTGTATTTGGGTTCATTGGAAATGTTGCGTCATCTGTGTGGAATGCAATTGCTGGTGGCTTTAAGTGGGCTTGGCAGCAGGTTTCAAGTATCTGGAGTGGTGCTTCTGGCTTCTTTGGCGACGTCTGGAACAAAATTACTTCAGCTGTTGGCGGCGTTGGAAGTGCTATAGGTAATGCTTTTGCTGGGGCGTTTAATGGCGTCAGGGACACGATTAAGGGCGTAGTTAACTGGATGATTGATCGTGTTAACGGTGTCATCAATGGCATCAACGATACTGCAGGTAAATTGCCAGGTGTTCCGAAGATTTCTAATATTCCCCGTTTGTTCAAGGGTGTTAGGAACTTCGTTGGTGGTATGGCCATGGTTGGTGATCAAGGCGCTGAGATTATTAATTTACCTCGTGGTACGGATGTACATACTGCCAATGAGAGTCGGCAAATGCTTAATAACGCGTCACGCCAAGGTCAGTCGCCTATCCAAATTATTCTCGATGGCGCTAATATCACTAGCCCTCATGTGGCTGACCAATATGGTGAAGCTATTGGTAACGCCATTGTGCGACGTTTAATGCAGAATACGAGAATATAGATGGCTAGACTTTGTACTGTTGGTTTCGAGCTCGGGACGACTGAGTATAGGCATGAGTATAATGACATCAACTCTTCGGATGGATATATATCAGATGCCCCCTATTTTGAGGGCGGTAAGGCGTTTCATGTTCGTCCTGGCGAGACAGGTGATGGATATATTCAATTTTCTGACACTGCTAAAGATGGCCCCTACTTTGCTCGTGTTCGAATTTATGTAACTCAGTTTCCTGACACAGATGTTGACATTGCATTTTTTGCAGAACATGGTGTTGAATTCCGAGCAGGTATTGTTATGCAGTCGGATGGACGTGTGCATTTGCGTGAAGGAGACACTGGCACGCAAATTGGGCCACCGTCTGAGGTTTTAAAGCTTAATACTGAATATATTCTTGAGATTCAGTACACCAACCGGCCCTCTATGACATCTGCTAGGATTTTGGCTCGGATGGACGGCGTTTTGTTCGCAAATACTGAATTGTCATCAACATATGGCCCTGTCAACATGTTTGGTTGGGGAGTTCCTTCTAATAGTGGTAACTTCGAGATATATTTTGATGATATTGCAGTTAACGATGCACTTCCAGACGCCGGGGGGAACATAGACCAGGCTTCTTGGCCGGGACGTGGGCGTTTGGTCCTATGGACACCAACTAATCTTGATAATCTCGGCAATGAAGGTTGGATTAGAGGGGGGACAGATAACGGCGACGATGCAGCGCAGTTGGCAGTATATAATTCCAGCCGATGGGACGATAGTTCTGTTGACTGGGACGACCTTGAGGCATTGTGGGACTCAGCCGATCTCGGTGCGAGCTCGTGGCTTGTTTCAGCTAACAACGGAGATCGAGTTGACTTTCGTGTTACCAATCCTTACTCATTGGGTATTTTGGAAGAGGATACCATTAAACTCATTAGTGCCCAGATACGTTGGCGCAACGCTGATACGTCAAGCAGCACTAGCTTGAGCATGTATCTTCGGGCTGGTTCAAATCTGGCTAAGTCCAGCCGTGTTATTAGTTTGACAAAAGATGAAGACTGGACTGGCAATACAGCTTCGGAGGCCATGCTCGACGTCATCGCCGTGAGCCGCCTACCTCAATCACCAGCTGTATGGACGCCAAGCGAAGTAGCCTCTTTGCGTGTTGGGCTAGAATCAATTGATTCCAATCCTGACATTTTTGTTGTCGGTATCTGGGGTTACATTGAATATGTCGAATATAGCGGGGACTTGGATTATTCTGTGACGATTAATGGCGTAGAGCGTGCTCATGATATGGAGCTACAGAGTCTGAGCATTAATGACCAGATCAATGAGCAAGCTAACACTGCTGATTTTGTTTTGTATGATTTGCATTCTCTTGGGGTCCCAGAGACAGATGATGAAATCATCGTTGAGGTTAATGGGGTGCGCTTGTTCGCTGGTTTTATCACGAAAGTCACCTACGATCAACTAGGCAACCTTGCCGATAAGATCAGTATCTCCTGCGTGGACTATACAAAAACGCTTGACCGCCGTTTGGTAAGCGCCACCTTCCTTAACATGAGTGATAAGGACGTTATCGATAGCGTCGTAGACCAATTCGTTGATGATAACGAGGTATCTACATATTTTGTCTCAGAGAGTGCTATGGTTTCACAGGTCAGTTTTAACTATATTCCCGCCAGCCAAGCGATTAAGCAGGTGGCAGAGCTAACCAGCCAGTCTTGGTATATCGATTATTACAAACGGATTCACTATTTCCCTCGTCAGCAATCTCAAGCTCCGTTCCAGGTTACGAGTGCTAGCGCCTACCACAAAAACCTCCAGCTAACCAAGGATAATTCAAGACTTCGGAACCGGGTATTCGTGCGTGGTGGAACCGAGCTCACATCTGATCCCGTTTCAGAGACACAGGTTGCGGACGGCGAGCAGCGTCAATTCTTCCTAGCCGAAAAGCCACATGAGCTATCGGTAACAGTTAACGGCTCACCTGAAACAGTTGGTATTAAAAACATCGACGATCCCGATCTGTTTGATTGGATGATGAATTTCCAAGAAAAATACATTGAGGCTGGTGCTCTCCGCGCTACGCCTACCGCTGGTGATAAGATAGCCGTTAGCTATAAGTACGATGTCCCTATTCTGGTATCTGTAGAAGATCCAGATAGTATTGAGGAAAATGGTGTTTATGAGTTTGTGATTATCGACAATAATATCGCCACGACACAGCAGGCCCGCGATCGTGCACGTGCAGAGCTGACTGACTATGCAAACGATATAGTTGATGCTACCTATTCGACCTATCAGCCAGGTGTCATGTCCGGGCAGTACCAACGCATTAGTATGGCCAATAAAGGTGTGGACGAAGACTATCTTGTTAACACTGTCACCCTGAGGAGTTTGGGCGGTGGTCGATTTGTATATGAGGTCAAACTTACAAATGCCAAGACTCTAGGCATCATTAAGTTCCTACTTGATTTGCTGCAGACCGATCGTCGTGTTGGCAACATTGATCCAAACGAGAAGGTTGACCAGTTATTTACTCTGACTGATACTCTTGATTCGATCATGGATAGTCTAGTCACGGATAGTTATGGTCTGCACTTTAAGTGGGCACCGGCTTCTGGGAGTGGAGATGATTTGAAGTGGGACCTAGGGCAGTGGAGCTGATAGAATAAAGCTATGAATATTAGCGCGGTTGACAATGTGAAAATAACTGGTGAATGCATTGTTGAAATACACGACGCCAAGACGGGCAAGCTCAAGTCCTACGACCACATCAAGAACCTAGTTGTTGATAGTGGCAAAGTTAGTATTGCCTCGTCACTCGCAGGCATTAGGAACAACCACCAGGGCGAGATAACGTATTGTGCCGTAGGCACGGGCACCGATGCGCCTTTAGCGGCCAATACGTTATTGCAGATTGAGCTCTATCGCAAACAAATTTCTGTTCGTAGCGCCTCAGGCAAAACTGCTATATTTAAGACCTTCTTTAACCAGAGCGAAGCCAACGGCCTATTGAAAGAGGCTGGTCTTTTTGGTGAGGCTGCTACAGCAACGGCAGACACCGGAACGCTGTTTTGCCGTCTTAACATTAACCGTACTAAGTCAAGTAATGATACGCTTACTCTTACTTGGATGGTAACTGTCGGAGTATAATTAGTTTATGCCAAATCCTTCCGCAGATTATCCAACAGCTGTCCATACCCCAGTGGATCTATCTGGCTTTGGTGGGCAGGCCTTAGGAGCTACCACTCCGAAGCAGACTGAAATTATAGGTAAGCTAGAACAAGAGATTGTAGCTTTGCAGCAGAAGCTCGGTATCGGGTCGGCACCAGCATCCGGTGCGAGCACAAACTACGTCCTGACTAAACGAGCTAACGGCACCACTGGCTGGGAGCCGTCTAGTGGTGGAGGCGGTGGTTCCATACTGGTTATCAATGTGCTGGACTATGGTGCTGTTGGAGATGGCACTACCGACGACACTACTGCAGTTCAGGAAGCGATAGCCGATGCGCTAGACACTGCAAACATCGGTCATGCTTCAGTTTATTTTCCGCGCGGTAAGTATCGCGTGACTGAAACGCTGGATTGCACAGCCGCGAGTGGCTCCGTTGATGGCAATGGCGTGTATCTTGTGGGCGAGGGCATCAACGCTTCACAGATTATCAAAGACCATACTGGCGTCGGTATTGCTTGGAATGGCTCGGGTGGACCAGACGGCAACCCAAGTCGTTACGGGGGTCTATATAATATCACTATCGACTGTGACGGCAACGCTGGTAAGGCACTGCAGACCAACTCTGCCCAGCAAATGGTGTGGGATAGATTTAAGGTACAGAACTGCGCCGATACTGCACTTGATATGGATACTACGCAAGACAGTTGGTTTGGCAAGGTCATGTTCAACAACTGTGAGCACGCCACCAACTACGTCATTGAGATTTACGGCTCGGCAGATGGTACGAGCAACATGCTCTGGTGGGCGGACCTGCGTGTAGAAACATTTATCGCAGGTGCTCTTCGTCTGAAACAGGGTAGCGGTCAGGTAAACAAGAATAATGGCATCTACATTGATCGCTTCAAGCCAGAGACTATTAACGCCGGTGGTGACCTGGTGAGCATTGACAACATGAACGAAGATGTTGTTATTGATACATTGTTTAGTTCAGCCACGGGTTTCCACCCTAGCTACGTCAGCGAGGAGCCGGTCAACATTATCTATAGCCGCGCGGTGAACAAAGTATCCTTCAATAAAATCTATGTCAACAGCGCCGACGGTGTCGTGGACGCAGCAATCGACATCCAGTGTCAGAATGGCATTGTACACATTGGCGACATCTTCATGACTGGGGACGCGCCTGTCACTTCTGTGGTTGTGTGCAACGGGAATAGTTTTGACAGCATGTTCACTGTTGGTCTTATCGAGACTACTCAGTTTGATCCTGCTGTATGGTTTGCCTACGAGGGCACTGCTAACACGGACAACATCTTTCATACTGTATCGCAAATCGGCGCAAAGTTTTTATCTGACGTAAGCATTCTGGGCCGGTTAAAGGATAGTCGCATACAGAAGCGTACAACTGTCACGAATGCCCCAGGCGCGACTCCCTCTATTGACACTGACACTACGGACGTTGCCCGTTTTACTGGTTTGGCCACTGCTATTACCAGCCTCACGACAAATTTGACAGGTACACCCGAAGATGGTGACGAACTATGGGTTTCCTTTAAAGATGACGGTACAGCTCGGGCTATTACCCACGGCGCAAGTTTTGCAAGCTCTGGTGTAGCAGCATTGTTGACCACTACTGTGATCAACAAGACTATGACTGAGAAATTCATGTACGATGCCGCCTTGGCGAAGTGGGTACTGTTCGCTGTAGACGCTACGGGGTACTAGAATGGCAGTTGCTATTGTTCGGTCGTCGAGCGGCAGCGCTTCGGGTAGCCGTTCTATTACTATTAACCACGGAGCTACACCAGCCAGTGGGAATTTACTTATTTTGGCCATATCGTACTATACGGGCGTCGATCCTATTAGCACCCCTGCAGGCTGGACCCTTATATCCCCTCTCAATGATCCGAGTGATGCTGGCTTGGCATTGTTCCGTAAGACTGCAGGCGGCAGCGAGCCTTCTAGCTACACATTCACAAACATACTGGCCGGGGCTGATGATATTGGTGGAGTAATCTATGAGATAAGTGGGCATAACACAACAACGCCTATCAACCAGCGTGTTAACACAAATCAAGCAAGCGCAGGCTCCATTACTGCTGGCCCAGCGACTCCGAATGTGAGTGGTTGTCTCGCTTTAGCCTTTGCGTCTCCTGACGCCGCTGCAGCGGCCGGAGCCCAAGCCGTAACTGTAAGCAGCGGGTGGACTAAGGACCGTGCGCCATGGCCTGACTACCATGGGCTTATAGCTGCACATCGTAATAGCCTAACATCGGATACCACTACCGCTATCAATAACACTTTTGGGGCTTTTTCGGCTACAGACGGGCCGAAGGTCGCGGACATACTTTTAATCGCACCAGCGGGCAGTGGCGGGGGCGCTACGCCGTCTAATCTGTTCTTTTTCTAGCTTATCTAGAATATACTTAAGTCATGCCACAGTCCTCTACAGCAGTAACAGCGGGCACAGATGCAACCTCCGCATGGGCCAATGCGGTTATTGCTGATATAGCTGAGATTTATGCTGGTGGGCCGGGAGTGCCTGTTGGTGGTGTTATCCTATGGTGGTCAGACAACACTATCCCTTTAAATTACAAGGCCTGCGATGGCAGCGTGGTTAGTGATGTTGTTAGCCCTCTCAATGGGTTAAGCGTCCCAGATATGACGGATAGATTTGCCCGTGGTGTCGCAAATGCAAATTTACGAACAGTCCCACAGTCTGGTGGTGAAGATTCTCATACACTTACTATCGCCGAAATGCCGACGCACTCTCACTTGACGCCAACGACGACCAACCTTGGGGGTGGTATCTACGAGGTAGCCAGCCAACAACAGTCCAGCTATGACTACATTGGTTCTGCGCCTACTAGTGAGGTCGGCGGCGGACAAGCTCACAATAATATTCCAGCTTTTCGTGGATTTGTCTATGTAATGAGGATAAAATAAAATATCTATGGTATAATCTATCGGCAAGGTTAGCAATAACCGTGCATGGGCCAAGCGATGCTCCTTCCAGAACATTCTCTTGCCCTTTAACACCCCTCGCTTCGGCAGGGGTGTTATCTTTTTGCACAGTTTTTTCCACATGTGGATAAAGCTACGTCTGGTTTGTGCCGCATCATGCTATCATAAATTTACCGCTTGGAAGGAGGGTCGATTGAACATAAACCGATCAGATGGTTGGATTAAGCTACACAAAAAAGTTATGTATAGTAGCGTCTTCCAAGATGAAAATGGGTGGCGCTTATTTTCTATTCTTTTGTTGATGGCTCATCACGAAGACAACTATGCAAGTATTCGTTTTCGTGGTAAACAGCGTCACTTGAAGGCAGGGCAATTATCGGCTACTCGTGCAGAATTAGCTGATTTTTTGGATTGGCCAGCTAGTCGAATTAGGGACACTCTATATCGCCTTCAAGCCGACAACCAAATCAGCATAGAGACCGACAACCACAAAACTATCATTTCAATCTGTAATTGGTCCAAGTATCAGCTCGATTCACGACAACCAAATGGACGACCAGACGACAACCACCCGGACGACCAGACGACAACCAACCGACAACCGACCTCTGATAAAAAGAATAAAGAAATAACGAATAAAGAATTAGAATATATTAATACTGTTTCTAATTCTGTAGTCCGAACTTCCAAGGCAGTTCGGACGTCAAAGATTGGGGATGATGACCGTCGCTTGGCGCGTTTGTTAATGGGCGAAGTCTATAAGCATTACCCATTTATGAGCCAGGGCAAATCGCAAGAGAAGCTTGTTAAGAACCTGACGAGCGCAGCAGACGCCGTCAATAAGCTCCATAGGCTTGATGGCTACGATTACGGCACAATTGAGGCTGTAATCGTCTGGAGCCAGCGAGACGCCTTCTGGCAGCAAAATATTCGTAGTGGTCTTAAGCTTCGTGAGAAGTTTGACGATTTGTTGGTAAAAATAAAATCTGATGTGGATAAAAAGGCGATGAGCTCTAAGCGTCATGTTAAGATCAACGATGACGAAATCTAGGAAGGAGCCACCGTGCCAGACATAAAATTTTACTATCAGATCGTTTTGTGGTCTGGTGAGGTTATTATAGTCAAGATTAACACTGCAGCGCATGTGCAGGAGGCTATTGATAATGGCGCTAAACACGTCACCATCACGCAGGGTGGGAAGGATCGAACTCTAGCAATTGGCGACATCCGAGATGTTTCGGAGTCTGACCGCACCATAGACCCAAAGCGGGAGCAGCGCATGATTGAGTCTGGCGATGTTAGTCTGCGTAGGCAAGAGCCCCTAATTAATCCTAAAAGCGGAGACATCAAGTGGGCATGGGCTAAAAAGATCGTTAGCAAGAAAAAATACGATAGTTATTATTCTTCTGCGCCAGGGTATTTCTTTTTGAAAAATGAGTATGAGCGTATATGGATCGGCTTCCGGAAAATTCTCGTGACCAACCAAGTGTTGCCCGATGATGTGCTCTGGTGCGATAAGGTTGACTCCAAAAAGCTGGACGATTTGTTTAAGCGAACGACGCCCCATTAACGGTTGATTTTAAGGGGTGATTTGATTACTATGAGACTACCATTTTAGGAAGGAGCGGTATGGCTGAAGATAAAAAAGAAGAGAATCAGGCTGTTGCTAAGCAGGAGCAACCTAAGCAGAGCATGACGTTGATGGATACTCCTACAACGGACTTTATGAATCCTGCCATTTATATCCAGATGAAATCTATGGCTAATGACTTTGTTAAGTCTCATGCTATCCCTAAAGGCTACCAAAACGCCGAGCAGGTGCTTGTAGCGTTTCAGATGGGTTATGAGTTGGGTTTAAAGCCTATGGAGGCTCTAAACAGCTTGTATCCTGTCAATGGACAGCTTAATTTGTGGGGTAAGGCGACAGTCAAGCGTTTGCGCGATCACGGTTGGCAAATTTCCTATGATGAGTCAGTCGAGGACCAAGTCACAGCTACAGTAACGAAACGATCACCGATTGATACTAATGTTGAGAGTTATACTGAAACGTATAAATTTTCTGACGCGGTTGAGTCTGGCTATACCAAAGATAATTACGGTAAGGAGAAGGTTGGTTGGCGGAAGGGCGTTAACCGTCGTCTTAAGCTTCGTTATGGCGTTCTGTCTATGATTATTAAGTCTTATCTCCCTGAAGTCCTTGGCGCTGTCGGTGATATCGTTGAGGTTGCTCAGGATTATGAGATCATTGATGTGCCCGCTGCCAAGAGCAATAAAGATCGTATGGCTGCAGCCGAGGCGGAGCGTGGAAAAATGTCAAAGAATTTTGCGCCAAAGGCTACAAGCCCAGTAGAGCCAGGAGAATAACGACGTATGGAAGTCATAGTTCGGGACATACCACTTGCGGCAATGCTGCACATGAACGGTTTTAAGATAGTGCGAGTTGATCTTGATAAGAAAAATATGGCTAATTTTATCTTTGTCGATTCCGAGGAGCTTCGTCACGACAAAGATCAGTATTTTCGTAAAGACGCTCTAGTCGAGCCCAAGAAGTTCAGTATAGCCATCAAGGACATTAAGCAGATGATCTGGGAAAAGAAGAATGGAAATTAACGGCGCGACCGTCTTGCCATTCGACAATCATATAGTCATTTGTGATATTTGTGATGCAGATTGGTCTGATCGTAATGAATCAGGCGGTATGCTCGTACTTAGCAAGGGTGTCTGTCCTGACTGCACGCCCCGCCTTGAGAAGAGCATTGCTGGCTATAAAGAGGAGTGGTCCATTAAAGGTCGCTGCCCATCGAATATGAGCTTTGCTGATTGGATTAGGAGCATAAGGTGAAATTTGATATCGCTGATATATTTTCAGCCTTTGCGGCTGGCACAGCATTTATGAGTATAATGGCTACTTTTATTGAAGATGGTTGGCGTCTCAAACCAGGCCATGTTGAAATAGTTTTGATGCTCACTCTTTTGTTGGCGGTTAATATTTTTCTTATTTTCTTAATCTAATTTTTTTCTTATGGCTGATTATTTATATGAGGAAGATGGCAAAGTCCATACTCGCTATTCAGAGATTGCAGGTTGCACCGAGGGGTCTATTGATAAAGTTGTGGATCGTCGCCTAGGCCTACTGCCAAGGGTCGAAACGGAAGACTTGTCTTGGGGCACTGATAGACATGAGATGTGGGAGACGGCAGGTAATGCTACTGGATCTGTACCATCATGTTTTGATGGTGTGCTAGAGGGCGTGGTGCCGCTTAGCCATGTAGAGCAAGAGTTTGTTGTCGAACTTTATGAGGGCGTAGTAGTCCATATGCGGCCCGATGCTGTTGCGGCGGATATTGAGACGATCTTTGATTACAAGACCGTTCTAGAGCCCGAGGGTGAGGACTGGTCCTGTTTATTGGATGGCAAGCTCCCACCGACTGCGAAGTGGCGTACCTTGGTTAGTGGCTATCAGAATAGTCGTCAGCTAAAGTTCTATGCCTTTATGCTGGGACTACATGGCATCCGCATAAGGCGAGGGATATATCTATTGGAGGTTTGGAACCGAAGTAGAACTACTATTTTAGGGTACTATCGGGTTGAACAGGAATATAGACTGTCCGATTTGGCTAAGCTCTTGCCTTGGGCTAGAGATCGCATTGCGTTGCTGGTTACCGCAGTGCGGGAAAGACAGCAAGAATAGACTTGCTGTGTGTGCTTTTGTTAGTTACGATAGAGTTACGCTAATAACTGGAAGGAGCAAATATAATGTATAGTGCAACCACGAAGCCCGGTATCGGTAAACGAGGCGAGAAGGGTTTTAATGTGCATATCAAAAAAGATAATCAAGTGGTTGTCGTGGAATTTTTCCAACATGCCGAGGTGGCGCGTACATATGCCGGTCTGGTCCGTCGCGCTGTAAAAATTCGAGTTATTAATGACCGGGTTATGATGACGTTGGGATGAGTAAACCGAGCGAAGATTTTTGGTTTTTTGCAGGATTGGCACTATTATTCTTCGCCATTCTTGCCGGTAATGCACTATTAGCTTGGGCGACTGGAGGTAAGTGATGAAAGATATTCGTAAGGTTCCGGCATCGCCTTCGATGCTGACGGTCTTAATTATTGCGCTGTTGTCGATTATAGCATCAGGTCTACTATTCTTAGCGCAGGCAGTCGATGGCCCATTGAGGATAGCCTTAGCCATCACGTCCTTGATAGTTGCTATAGCTAGTATAGTGTTTGCTATAAATTTTTTGATTATTTTGGCTGATATTGCATCCGAGGATGAACGATGAGTATATCCAAGTTGATAGATGCAGCTCTTAACCCTCGGGATGATTATGATGCCCGCAAGATAGATAGAACAGAGGCTAATGGATTCATTATATCTACGGTGGATAGCTACGATTTAGGGCCAGAGACTGCTATTGTTGGGGCTAATGGTACATTTCCGGTAGAGCGTTACCTTGATAGAGATGACGCTAAAGAAGGGCATAAAAAGTGGGTAGAGAAGTGCCTAAGCTCAGAAGGTAACCTTAAAATATCTGAGTTAGGTTATCCTGGTGTGTTTGATGCAGAAGATCGAGAAGTGGAGCCTATGAGATGAAAAATTTTGATCCACCTAAGTTCAAGCCTGGCGATATAATAGCTTCTAATGTCACCATGTGTACTGTAACGACTGCTTTCCGCATTGATGATGAATGGTGCTATGTCGTGAACGATATCCCAGTTAATACTGACGATCCGCCTAAACCGGGCCAGTTTACCCAGGGAAATCGGTATATAAAAGAGTCTGAGGTATGGTATATCATTGGATCTCATGGTTGGGTAAGAGCGTAGGTGCTTCCGCATGGTGATCATCGCTTATCTAAGATATACAGGGGCATGTTCTGCAGGCAGGTAAACATGTATAGGCGAGGGATGGTTGGATCGTTACATATATTTATTGGCAGCAGGAAGAGGTGCTTATGCCGCCGGGAGACTTGGGAATGAATGAGGTTCAAATATATAACGATAGGATATCTAAGTCTGGTTTTAGGGCAATCATCATATATGCTCAGGTATTTCATCTGGAGAGTGTAGAGGTTTGGCGCGATTTTGATTCAAATGGCTTGACTGTGGAGTATTTAGGAGCTGGCCCCATGTCTACAGCCCTTACATTTCGCCATCGATTTGGCGCTAAAGATCCAATAGATGATTTTATTGCTCAATTGGCTAATTTAGGCGCAAAACCGTTTATTTTAGCAGAATAGACTTGCTTTTTATGATTTATAGAGTTACTATATAGTTACAATATTAGTCCTGGAAGGAGCAAATATATGAGTAAAAGTTATTACACTGCCGAGTATGTCGGCAAAGACAAGAATGTTAAATTTAGTAAGCGTGGTGATGGCCGGGGCGACATCGTAATTCGCCGCCATTTCTTTAAACGTAAATTCAGTGTGACACCTTGTCATGGTATGCGCTTTAAAGAGTACACCGACGAACGTATGTACTACGATTCTTTCCCAGCCATGTTGAGCGACTGGAACTTAGTCGGGCCTGTTGATCCTGAGGAGTTCCGTCGCGACAATAAATCGTAGTATATAGGAGCCGCTACCATTTTTGTTGATTTAATGGTAGAACTTAGATTACAGGTCTAGGAGAGTAAGTTATGAAAATCCCATTCTATAAAAAAATCTTGTCAAAGGTAGCCCTTAGAATGATTGGCCTATTTTTATTGTTTGACTTACTTATCTTAGTGGTTGTTATCCTAATATCTATGGTCGTCGGCCTGCCAAATGGAGCCTACGAACGATGTTACGGCCTAACGACTAACTATTCGGACCATTCTACGTGCCGGGGATGGCAGATTATCTTAAAGCAGCCCCCGCAGCTTAAGAACGCGGAATAGATTGTTTTTACAGCAGTCTAGTCTAGTAGCTAACAGCTTTCGTCGTTTGGCGCGGTCGTCGGCTATTGGCTACTAGATAGGTTGCTGTTCCAGAGGGCTTTTTATGGCCTGAGCTTGGACGTGTTTCTAACGGTATAAAACGATGCGTTTACGTTGCTATGGTATCGATATGATATTGAGATTAGCTGAACGGGCGGGCAAAGGGATTAGCAAGCGTTCCCTCCGTCAACCTAGCATATCGCTCTGGAACAGCATTGAATTTATATAAACTGGAAGGAGCCATATGAAGGACGCAACTGGTGCCGATATTGTCTGTAACATTTGCACTAAGCCATTAGACATAAATAATAAATATGATGTGAGGCACTATCCTCCGTTTATTTATGTCCACAGAAGTTGCGAATTCGGTGAGGCTTTGGCGGACATTGCCACTTCAACTAATCGGGCTGGTTTTTTGCAAGTTATTCCGGGTAGTGAAACTTGTATTAACGGGCACCGTATAGTGTTTATGACAAATGATGGCACGCCATGGTTGTGCGACTATGACCTATGTGAGTTCTATTATGGTAAGTCAAAGTATGCTCTTAAAAATTCTTGCCAGCACGAGTGGGAAATAGTCGAGCAGAACCCAACCCATGTAACTCTTAAGTGTGATAATTGTAATTTGAAATGGAGTATAGGATGAGCTCATTTAGAGACATATTTGTTAATGCAGCAGCAGACGTTGCGGATGAGTTTTATCCTAAAGGCGACAAACGACGCGGTGAGTTTTTGCGCGATCAGGCCATGATCTACGTCAAATTATTGGAACATTTATCCAAGGAAGGCATTGGGGGCATTGGCGCTGAGATGGCCGGTCAGGACAACCGAGCAACTCAGAACGTTATGTTTGTTATTGAACAGGACGTAGATAAATATGTTGAGCCAGGCGATGATTGGACTCATCGTAGACGGGTAGAGGAACCTATCGCTGATCGTTTGTGTGATGATTGTAAGGTTTTATTTGATAACGATAAGGAGTTGCCTGAGGATTGTTCCTGGTGTGATGACTACGCCTTTGATCATTTTAAGGTGGAGAAGGAGTTTGTTTTAGGCCCTGGTCTATTCTTTACAGAGAAGGCGGCACGAGATCATATTGCATCCAATGACTACCACTACAATAATCCTAGTGTGTATGGAGTGGGGGCTTGGAGGAATTATGAACTACAGGCAACCCAGCGTTTATTAATCGAGCTATCTGGGAATGATTTGCCAAGTCACTATAAGTAGAGTTACTATGTAGCAATCATTCCGGAAGGAGCAGTATGACCATTAAAGAATTAATGATTGAAGTTTGTAGGCGCGGCCGAATAAGCGTGCGTAAGAATGAGAAGGGCTCTCATCTTGAGGGTGCCTTGAGGGGTTTTGCTCTCGTTAAGGAATTGACCTATTACAAAGGTAGCGATGGCGAGCTCGTTGGCTCTCTGGCGACTTTATTGCAGCAGCAGCGAGAAAAAGATCGAGTTGTCATGGACCAGTACCACGACAACAAGAAGACGCTAGAAGAATATTGGGAGCAGAGATATTGCACTTTACAAGTAGAATTTGTTTTTGAGGTGGTCAATGTCGCCGTTCGGTTAAAACCAACTGCCTCTACCAGAGCCATCCGATTATACGCTGAAATTGTTGGTGTTCAAGAATAGGAAATAATAAATGCTTAAGCGGTGGAGATTTGAGATTGAGCCGTGAAAAAATTGGGCAGCCTTAGCAAGAGACAGATCACAGTTTTTTGTTTAATTTATTATTCGATTAACATACCACTTTCATGGGTTGTTCTTGCTTTAGGCTTTCCTTTGATATCAATCTTGATTATCTCAAGCGGTAACATTGTTATATGGGGCTCCTATGTGTATTTATCT
>JACCDR010074850.1_pt1 | contig 16952 bp, 27 predicted proteins | sample 7446431 | NCBI WGS metagenome assembly JACCDR01 (sample SAMN15323443, study PRJNA562643) | freshwater metagenome | isolation source: river surface water | place: USA:Blue River Watershed | collected 2017-08-17 | reverse complement strand
GATCTGCATAGATTGCAGCAAATTCAGCAATCTGAAAAGCTGAGAATTTAGGGGCTTCTCCCACCTCTATTTCATACTGTCGTACAGCAGTATAAAACACTCTGATAAACTCAACTAAAAGCCTCTCCATTAATACCCTTCTGGATCTTCTTGCGGCCTTTTGCCGCAACTCTTTCATGTAAGTCAGTTCTACCAACTCAGAAAGATTAGAAGAATTGTCAACGAACAAAATAAGGTCGTTGACTTCGGGCGTACTTGCGCCCGTATCAAATATTGGATTCATATTTTGTTAGTGTGGTTTTCTTCCTTGTGCATCTTCATGTACCCAGACTTATAGCCCTGCTGGTACGCCTTCGATATAATCGAAGCAATTTCTAATGTGTCACCACTGTGAGGGTAACCATGTAAGGCGGCAAATAAACCCGCCTTTTCTTCTAAAGTAATCTCTCTATTTCTAGGGCGTATTACTGCCGAAGTAATCTCATTTATGTCTGCTCCAGCTATTATGCAGACAATCTTTGCGGATTTTAATAATCCATCCCAGTATGCTGCCTGTAGAGGCGTGAATACTGAATCTGTAATACTTGCCTCTAAGTTCGGAAATTTTACGTGTGTGATGTAATCAGAAAACGAGGCCTCTGGATCAAAGCTTTTTAAATCTAGCCCCTTTTCAGAGACTATAAATTTGATCAATTCCGCTACATCTGTAACGGTTTCGATTTTTTTACTATAAAATTTCATGGCTAAAATATTTATGGATGATTTTTAATTATATATGGATTCGGCACGTTTAAATAGTTTGCAATGGCCTTTAGTGCCTCTTCAATCTCGTGTTCGAGGTATGAATGTTCCATTTTTCTGCTAAATGTAAGCCCGGCTTGGGTCAAAGCCTCTTGGGCTGCGTCTACAGAGCTTAGGTATCTTTTGCCCGACCCGTTGTGTACGTCCCCTGTGAGAATCCACACACAACAATAATAATACTGTCCCTTTTTGGGGTGGTATAAGCGTAAATCCACCCACGTTTTATGTTCCTTTTTGGCTTCATCGAAGCCTATTAGTTTATAGGATCGTGTAAAATTATCCTCTCTCCTGTGGTCAACATTTATATTTTGTTTGCCGTCAAATGCGAGTACTTGTATTGTGGTATGCATGTGAGTTATAGTTAGAACTTTAAATGTGAACAATCATTTTCTTTGCACCATGTGCCGAATTGCTCCAGCTGCTTGGTGCTTAATTCGTCTATCAGGCTTTTAACCTGCTTTACGTGTCCGTTTGTGTACAATTCAGACACGTATTCGAAATATTGAATAAGGTCTGGAAATCCGTACCCGTTGAGGTCTTGGCGTGTGATCATTGTAGTATTTTTAAAAAGTGAATGTTTTTAGGTTCTTGCACCCATTCCCAAAAACAGGCCTCTTCTGTTTTAGAAGAGAAATTACCAAAATGGGCTTTAATAAAATTTTCTATAAATTTAGGATTAAACCTATTTGTTTTTAGAGTTGCGTACAGTTTCGCAACCTCTTCAAACCGTTCTTTTAGTTTTCCGCAAGTGTCTGCGTGAACGTACGAATAATGCCGGGCTTTCCTTTCCAAGTCTGGCCCTGGGTGGTATCTCGATGGCAAAAGAATTACTTTAAATTCCCAGCCTGAACCGTAGGCAAGTTTGTACTCGCCTAGCAGTTTGTTCAAATCCCCTTTTTTCAGGGTTGAATAGTCGCAATGCTCCCACTCTCTACCACATGAGATACGACATAGTATTTGATACTTGTAACCCTGTTGCGGGTTATATGCCTTTGGATGTGCCATACTTCACACAAATTTATAGTTTGCCGCTATAGTTGCGGCAACATCGTTTCTAATTTGATTAAAGTGCCTTTTGTTGCTCCATGTTTCTGATTTAAGATAGAGGTGGATTTGCCTGTCAACCTCTATTGTCAAGTGGCAATTTGGACTACCCGAAAGGGTATAGGGGATAGTCTCGGAATCATTAAAGTAATATTCTGTTATCCTGTCTCGGATTCGAGAAACTAATCCTTTTTTGTCGAATCCGTAAAATGATTGATTTATTGTCATTTTTTTATTCCCCTTAACGCTGGGGGCGAATGGTTATCTATCTCTTATTTTAGTGAATCAGAGACCAAGCACTAGGGAAAAATATCATTTTTCCTGATAGGTCTGTTTCATATACGTCTGAGCGGTATGCAAGCTCATATACAGCAGAAAAAAATTCCACTCGTCTCCTGTATATGTGTCCTACTTTATGAACAAGTATTTTGCATGCCGAAAATTCTTGTTCCAGAAACTTCCCCGCCCACCACGGAAGTTTCTGCGAAAGATAACTTTCGCAACAATCAATATTTTTGTGTTTCAGCACGGCTTTCATAAGTGATCCGTGCCCCATATCCATGGGAATTAATAAATAAACTTTTTCCCAATGCAGGAGTATCCCGACTCCGCTTGTGGTAAAATACGCAAACAATCCCTCTTCTTTTGTTTCAATCCGATACCCCCAAAATAAATCAGGATCAAGCTTGTCTATAAATTCTTTCCTTGATAGATTTGAATAGCCCCCAAAACTATCGTTCAAACTTCGTGAAAGCTCGCAAGCTTTCGTAATTGATTCAACTGGAATTACGTACATATTTTTATCCCCCTTAACGCCGGGGGGGGCGAACTAATTTTTTTCGTATACAACTTTTTTTACTTTCTTTGTACCTAAATTATAGGTATCTCCAAAAATAGATACACCCATAAAACTGGATCTTTTTATATTGTTCTTGCCTACGGTTCTTTCTATACCATCAGAACAAATAATAATATCTCCAACTTTGATAGTATCTATGTGAACATCACATATTTTTATTTTCGTCATGGTCGTGTATTAATTAGCTGGTACAAATTCCAAAAGTTCTTTTTTGCTACATTCGTCATCTACGATAGTCGTACATGCTATTCCGTATTTGCGTATTTTCCAAAATACACCCAGTTCCTCGGGAAATTCTGCGTACGTTGCCCGTATTTTATTTAGGGCAACGTCCTTGTAGTGGTCGTCATACCCGTATTGGAAGGGTAGATTTATTGTTTTGTCCGTTCCAGATTTGTGAGCTATAGTAACTATAGCAGCAAAGTAACTATTTCCGTAGGTTTTATCATACCACTTTTTACAGTGGATTTTGACCTCTTTAATGGCTGAAAATTCTATTGTTTGGGGTTCGGGGGCGGGGGTATTTATGAGTTCCATTTTTTTTATGTGTGATAACACTCACACGGGCAATTAATTGAAAAATGTTAGTTAATCTGTTCCTACATTCGGGCTTCGTTTCCTGTTCCCGTTTTGTATGATACAAATGTAGGGCGGTTTTTTGAATCTACCAAATTTTCACAAACATTTTTTTTAAGATATTTGAAAATAATTTATAACTAACTGATAATCAGCATTATTATTTTTTAAGAAAATTGAATGAATAAATTTATTTCCTTAATTATTTGCATTTGTCGAATTAGTGATATACATTTGTAGCAAGCAAATCAAAACTATTCGGCTCTGCTAATGTGTTTTATTTTTTTGCGTTTTTGACGTTTTACAACTATAACTATACTCCAATTCTTGGCGGGATGGAGTATAGTTTTTTCCTCCCTTAATTTCACACACACATACACATACATATATATATGAAACATCTAACTGGGAAATTATACAGACTCCTGAAAATTGTAAATGGATCTGTAATAAACGGACAATGCACAACCTGGGAGAATTGCGAAAAAATAATCTCTAATATAGCAACCATTCAAAATGTTGCTACGGGAGAAATACACAAAGTCGGCACAGATTGCGCAAAAAACCTTACAAATAATAGTGTAGAATTTCAAGACAATTATACACTCTACAGCCAGGTCCAAAAATTTCTAGCCTTAGCCGCAAAACCGCAAGCCTTCGCCGCTATAGATTCTAACTGTGATGCCCTCGTAATATCCTACCTAGACAAGAAAGAAAAAAGAAGAAATGATGTACTTGTACCTGATTACGCCATTTTTTTCCAATCGGGGAAAAATGGCGTTTCCTGAAAATTGCTAATGGCTACGATGCCTTTACCTTTTCTGCGTATTTTATTTTTTCCTCAACACCAATTGGAAGTAATTCGCTAGGCAATTCATCCAATTTGTACGCCCCAATTGGCGTAACAAACTCCTGCGCCCAACCGTAAAAAATTACGCCCTCTGCTAACACTCTGCTCAATTCACTCTCAAACTCAGCTATTACCGAATAACCTAAATCCGTAATAGTGTAGTGTGTTAGATGCCGCCCCGCTTTGGTCACTGTTTCAATTTTTTGCAGGAATCCCCCATTAACCAATTCGTTAATTCGCCTCGTAGCTCGCTGCCTATGCCTAGAATTAACCCCGATATGTTCCAATATTTGATTTATTGCCAAGTATTCTTTCTGCTTGCAGTATTGATAATACTGTATGTTTAGCAGATAGTCTACTGCATAGGTGCTTAGGGTGTAACGTTTGTATATTTCTCTCCAGGCACGCTGATAAGATCCTATTATTGCAGTTGTTAGGCTCACAGTTGCCGTTACCTTTTTTTTTTGAAAAGGTCTTTATAGGGTGTTCCTTGCCCTTTTAGCGAATATTCGCTATTAGTTTTGGATTCGCTGGCTGTCAAATCGGGGGTGATTTGGCTGGATTTTGATTTATTTTTTTGCATAAAAAAAGCCCTCATGGGCTGGGTTAGTGTGTGTGAATTATGTAATTGCACTCAGCGCAAAATATAGTTTTGTAGTTAACATAATATAAATTATATAACACTTTTTTGATTTATAATTTTGCACTTTTCAAAGGTGATTTTTTTGAAATAGTTTTTTTGTGTAGGTAGTTTGTCTGCATAGTTCTACCTACACACTAAGGTAAGCATAATGTTTTGAAAATGCAAACGGCAAAAAAGCGACCCACCCGGTCGAAAGTAAACGGTTTTTATTGGCATCAGAAGGGGGAGGGGGTAGGGGTAGGAACTCCTACAATACGCAAGCACGCTATACGGGAATAAATACAGCCAATACACAAATACAGGAATAGTACAATTTTGCACATCAATAGATACGTGGGTAAGTACGGGGTAAGTATTGGGTAAGTGGGTAAGTAGCGGGTAAGTAGAAATCATTTCTACTTACCGTTGGAAAACTACAACTTTTCAATTCATAACTAGTTGATTTATAGTATATTATATATATAAATATAATAATAATAATATATATATATAGTATAGGGTAAGTAGGTAAGTATATATGGTATAACTGTGTATGAATTGAATATGTATTTAAAAATAAAAAATAACAATAATATGAAAAGGTATTAAAATGAATTTTTGATTATTGGTGATAGCACAAAAATAATAGCAGACTTTTTGGTATGTTTTTACTTACCCTACTTACCCAGCCCTAAGTTTAGGCTATAGACGGCTTTTGAGTCTATAGGGCTACGTTCTTGGTGTGTCGTATCGTTAAAAGGTCTTACAGGGGCTTATATCGAAGATTTGGGGCTTGTTTGGCGTGCTGATATGAGTTTGGGTAAGTACGTGGGTAAGTAGAAATCAAATTTGGGTAAGTAGCTGCAAAAATGGGGTTAAAAACGGGGTAATTTTGGCATTCTACTTACCTACTTACCGTGGTTTTCGGGTGAATTGGGCATTTGTACGAAATTCTTATGCAAGTGTATAGCAATAGGCGGGGCTACTCTAGGGAAAATCATGGCAACAATTGTTGCGATTTTTAAATTTATTGTTGCATTTTATTTTTTATTTTTGTTTTTTTGTCAAAGAAATTATTTCTACTTATCTAAAAAATTTAAAAAATGTCAACGAATATAGATATTAGGATAGAGAAGGTAAAGTACTACCAACGTCACTTTGGGGTCACTTGTGAGCGTTTAGGTAAGTACTGCTTACCCAGCGTTAGTAAGGAATATGTGTCACGTGTGCTTAGTGGCAAATTAGAAAAATACAAAACTGAAAGGGCGGTTTCGTCTTTAGAGCGGGGTATTCAGAGGGTTTACGAATGGTATTTTTCTGAATGCAAACGTTTAGGTGTAGGCAAGGGGATTCCTATGGATGAATGGGAGCCAGAAGAGAAAACAAATTTACTTTCTCTTCAAAAAAATGAGAGGAAAGCCTTGCAAATGGAGTTATTACGGCAAAATATAGAGATTCGGGCGGCTCGGAAAGAGCGACAGGAAAGGGAGGAACGGGATCGGCTTTTGCGGAGACAGGAGCGGGAAGCCAGAAAGCAGGAAATTGTATTTAACCTATATGTGTTTAATGAGACTATCAGGGATGGTATCCGTCCTGACACAAAGGATATACGTGTAATTGTTCGCCACCCAATGATCCCGATTGATTGGCAGGTAGCTGGGTATTTAGATGCATCGGACTTACTTGAATCTGTAAAAGATCGGCTTGATATGCATGGTGCATGGTGGCGGGATTCGGCAAAAAATGAGGATGTCAAGGCATTTTGGGCTAATTTAGATTTTGATAAGGTACGGATAAAGGTACAATATCGAAATGGAGATGGTGGTCGGTTTATTGCATTTCCTCGTAAGCCATCTGAGTATATGGATATTAAATTAAGGCCACTAACGGTGTGAATTATGGGAATCAATGTACTTTCGGTTTTTGATGGAATGTCTTGTTGTCAAATTGCGCTTGAAAGGGCTGGAATTTCGGTTAACAGATACTATGCTTCTGAGATAGACAAGTATAGTAAAAAGGTGACTATGTCTAATTATCCAGATACTATTCAATTGGGGGATGTACAAAAAGTATTTGCAAAAGATTTAGAAAAAATAGATTTGTTATGTGGCGGCTCTCCTTGTCAGGGCTTTAGTTTTGCTGGCAAAGGGTTAAATTTTGACGATCCTAGAAGTAAGTTATTTTTTGAATTTGTGCGGTTATTGAATGAGTGTAAGCCGAAATGGTTTTTGTTTGAAAATGTACCAATGAAAAGAGAAAGCGAATTAATAATAAGTCAACATTTAAAAGTTGCTCCGATAAAGATTAACAGTTCGTTACTTTCTGCTCAAAATAGACAAAGGTCTTATTGGACTAATATTAATCAAGTGCCGTGGGGGTTATTTGGAGATATGATTACAGATATACCACAACCAAAGGACAAGTGCATAAAATTGAAAGATGTATTAGAGAAAGATGTGCCAGATAAATATTTTTTGAGTGATAAGATGTTGTCCTATTTTCAAAATAGGGCACCTAATTTCAATGGTGGGAAAATAAATATTAGAGATGAAAACGGTAAAGCAAGTGCAATATTAGCAAGCAGTGCAAGTATTGGCATTAGCGACAATTTTATAAGTGTACCTCTTGAAGGCAATAGTGGTTTCCTTTGTTCTGGTCGGTCTGCAATTAACAATGACAGTCCGTTTATTGTGGCTTCAAGGGGTCGAAAAAATGAAATTGGAACATATGTTCAAGAATTAGAAGCAAGATTTGATGATAAGACAAATGCGATTACTAGCGTAGAAAAAGATAATCTTTTATATATTACACATCGGTTAAGACGATTAACTCCAACTGAATGTGAAAGGCTTCAAACGGTGCCTGAAGGGTACACAAAATACGTTAGTGATACACAACGATATAAAATGTTAGGTAATGGGTGGACTGTTGATGTTATTTCTTATATATTGCGTCATATAAAAGCAGAGCTATAAACTATATTGTGATGGACTCTAGAAAAGTACGTTATTATAAATTAGAAGGCAAGTTGCCTGTAGAGGTTTCTCAGAAAGAGTTTTTGAGATCGCCAAATAGATATATCTGGCTAACGCCAATAAACGGGTTTTTAGTAATTACTCTTTTCGTTGGCGTTCCTTTTGATGGAAATTTTTTTCAGACGTTTGTATTGCTTAACAATTGGATAGAAATAGACAGGGTGCATTATGATACGTATGAAGAGGCTGAATTGGGTCACAAGGAATTTTGTAGGAATTATTTACCGTTGAATTGACAATGAAACAAACACGTAGGCAACGAAAAAAGAACAAAGGCAAGCCGCATTCTTTGTGCAATCCTATGGCAAGAACTTCTGTTAAGCATGAACAGCGGGAGGCGGCAGAACTGGCACGGGAAATCGGGCGGAAAATAGCGGAAAAAATGTTGAAAGAATGGAGAGGTGTATACATATGTGATTAATATTTGATTATGAACCGTATAGAAGACAAAATCGTAGCTAACTTCCATAAGTGGATGCAAAATACTTATCCACTGGCTCACAATTTACATTATCATATTCCAAATGGTGGCCTTCGTAGTAAGGTAGAGGCGGTTACTTTACAGGCTATGGGGGTGCTGTCTGGTATTCCAGATTATCACATTGTGATACCTTCTGGACGTTATTTGACATTGTATATTGAGTTCAAACGTCCGGGTAAGATTACTACTAGTGGAGATCATGCAAAGAAGCAGCAAACTGTAGGGATAGCTTTACGTGCTGCGGGTCACCGGGTAGAGGTATGCGACAATTTAGAGCAGGCCCAAGTTGTTGTTTCTGGGTATTTGACAGGCACCTATTGGGGGCAATCTGCAGAATTTGACAAAGAGAAAAAATGTTGGGTGCCGATAGTAAACTAGAAATAGCCAAGCAAAAAAAAACGCCAAGTCATAAACGAGGCGTTTTTTCATTATACTTAAAATCACCTTGGAAACAATGACAGGAATCGAACCTGTTACCTTTAGCATGTATGCTTACGCTCTACCACTGAGCTACATTGTTATTTAAAAAGTGGACAGCGTAGGAGTCGAACCTACAAACATCCCTAGAATCTAGAATAGGAATAGACTTACCAATGTCGTTAGCCGCCCAAATTAGAGAAGATGAAAAGGTCTGGCTTTTAAGCTCTAGCGGTCTTTACAGTACTTCTCTTTCTGTATTTTTTTTGGCCTTACCTATCTCTCTTTCCGGATTAGTAGAAATTCGCTTAAAACAACATGGATTGCAAGCCCAGTCTGTTTTAGAAACTTTTCAGTAAGGCACTATCAGGGTTGTGTGCGCTCCTAGCCGGAATCGAACCGAACGTTACTGAGAAAATCTCAGCGTCCTACCACTAGACTACAGGAGAGGAACTAAAGGGACTGCTGCTAACAGTCCCTTTGATGAGTAGGCCAATATTTTTTATCTTAATTATCAACCTAAACACTTTTATTGATATGAAAGAGTGTTACAAATAAAGCCAAACGGCGGTACATATACAAGAAAAATCTTTAATTTTTTTTTGCTTCAGTTAGCTTGGCTGCGTCTTCATGTTTAGAAAAGTAAAAGTTGTGAACTGTGTGCTAAAAATCGTTTTTCTTGCATGGTGAAATATTCTTTGTTTATTTCATACCTGTAAAAGTCCGGATTGTATGCATGGGCGGCTATTCGACTACTTCCAGAACCTAAATGTGTATCCAGTACTTTCATTCCCGGTTGCGAAAATTTACTAAATATCCATTCGTACAATTTGACAGGCTTTTGCGTTGGGTGAATCTTCGCTTCCGCATTGTTCCCCCCAGTGTTTGAATGGCGAAAGAGAGCCGCTGGCTTGTCAAAGCTAGTCCAAGCAAGCTCAAACTGACTAAAGTTGTCCCAAGGTTGCATTTTGTCCCAACATAGCATACATCGTGTTGGTGGCAAAGGGAAATAGTTGCCGCCCCAAATGACTTGATTCTTCGATACTCTGAACAACTCTTGCCAGTATTCTGCATCTGGTGTTTCATTATCCCAATCGAATTCGGATTTATTTAGTTTTTCACCCCCTTGATCCAATCTACCTTTCATTTTTTGAGTAGTAGATATACCTGGGGCAGAACCATGGCCATCATTTCGACTTCTTGTTGGGTGGCTTCCCATGTTCATATTAGGGGCATTGATTCCGTATGGCGGATCAACAACAGCAAGATCGAAAAATTTATCAGGTACTAACTTCATGCCTTGCACACAGTCAGTATTGTATACCAGTGATTTCATTAAAACCCAACTTGATTTTTTTCATACATTTCTAGTTCATAGCTAGTGTTATCTTGTGAAATCTGACCACGGTATTTAATCCAGTATCCGTATTGCTTTCCGGGTTTATCTCTATAGAACCCTAATTTTCGTAGTCGTTTGCCTATTTGATTGCTATGTATTCGGATCGTATTTGATACATTTTTATTGAGCCAGATTACTATGTCTGTTGGGGTGTTAAACTCTCCATCTCCTTTTTTACAAATCACAAAATTTGAAAGGATAAGGTCTGTATATACGTCTGTTTCTTCAAACTCTCTGCTGGCAGATGCCTGAATAAAACTTTCATTTTGGTCTAAATCCCATTCGGCACCAGATTTGTAAAGAGCAAGTGTTTGGGCCCATATTTGCTCTATTGGATAATCCCAAATTTTTGCTTCAAATCCATCAACTTCAAATGTAAGCCATCGGCTATTTACAGAATCTTGTAAAAATTGAGATTCATTATTGGTAGACCAGAAGTTACATATACGTCTACGCCATACGCTTTCTTTACTGAATGGGTCTCGTTGATTGGTAGATTCCACACTTATCATGTATTTAAAATGGGAAAGAGATACGCCCCCATTTGGGTCATATTCTTCGAGGTTATACATGAAGCAGCTAGTAAGTCGCTTGCTTGAATCCTTATCTTTTTGTATAGGTTCTTCCGTATAATACTCTTTGAGTACTTTTGGGCATAATTTTCTTATGAACCTAGTTTTTCCTATTTTTTCTTTTGGGGATGAAAAGTTAAGTATGTATCGGTTAGGTATGGCATTTTCCCCGCCAAGGCTACATACTAAATGTCGGATAAGATGCTTTCTAAGCATAATAGAAAAGAAAGCCTGAGCAGTAATAGCATGTCCACTTTCAGTTTTGTATGTTTTTGGTGTAATGCGAACCATCTGTGCTATGTTAGAAATATGGTCTTGTCCGTCCCATTCGGGTAGGCTGTTGAAGTATTCTTCAATAGGGTCGTAGGGAGAAAAATTATCCCTACGGTGAATAAGAGCTGATATGTCTGCTTTTGATATTTTGATGTGGTGATTTTTTACCTCTGTATAAATGGCATTGTCGTCTACTGGTATCCACTTTTGTTCATTCTTACGTCTGCAAAGCTGTGAATCATTGATTGTATTTTCTCTAAAGTCAAAAGTATTTGCCAAATATTTTTGAGCTGCAAAAAAAGGATCAATTTTCTTGTCTCCTTTTTGGCCTTTGTGTTCAGCGTAGACATCCTCAACAATGGCCTTTATTTCCTTTTCTGTCAAAAGAGGACACATACTTTTGATTAGGTCAATATTTGGGGGGGATAATGCCTCGTAAATGTCTCTTTCGATAAGAACCCATTCAAAAGCAATATTTTTTAGACGTTGTTTATCGTCAATGTGAGAATTAGGTGGCGTTGGTTCTTCTTTCGGCAACAATGCTTCAAAAATGTCATCTTCGACAATCTCACCAGCCAAAAAGTGGTCGCAAATATCTGTTTTATCGTCTCTTTCTGGAAAAATATCTAATACGGACACTGATGCAGCAAACCCCGTAAGTTTTTCCAGATCACTTGCTGCCATTTTTCTACCAGCAGTATCACAGTCTGGGAAAACAAGTACATGACGGTCTTCGAGTACCCATATTTTTTCATCTGTAAGTCCAGTAGATGCGCCTTTGGCTAACCATATAATTCTTGGCGCAAATTGAGAGGCAACTATAACTGTTTTTTCACTTTCTACTAGTCCAATGTAGGCCTCTATTGGAGCGTTTAAAATTTGGTGTTGTCCAAAAAGGCATTTTATGTACCCTTTTTCTTCTACGCCACCCCATTTAGGGGCGTAATCAATATTTGTTTTATCTTTTTTCCGTTTGCCATCTGGACTGTATGGCACTATCTTCCCGTTTAGGTACTCCCCTTTTTCATTTCGGTACCAGAATACAGTTTTTGGTATGTTATTGTCAAAATAATATTTCCCTGATGTTCCTATGTGATGCTTTAGTATTATGTTCTGGTAGGTATCTGGGAAAGTTTCCTTTAAAAACAGATGAAATGGATTTCGTTCGTTAAAAGCAAGTTGAGCATCTACATTCTGGGTAGGAAAGGTAGAATACTCTTTTTGTTCTGGCGGATTAATTTCTTTTTTCTTGGTATTTTTCTTAGGTGGAGTCATGTGAGTAATTATGTGAGAATTGCCAAACCATCCCATTTCTTTTTCTATATGCTCTACTGCTTGTGGAAAAGATAAGTTTTCCTTTTTCTCAATGAAAGATATAGAATCAGTACCTGCTTCTCCACATCCAAAACATTTCCATACTCCTTTTTTTGGGCTTATAGAAAAACTAGGGGTGGTTTCTTCATGGAAAGGGCATAATCCAAAATAATCTCTGCCTTTTTTTTCCATGTATACGTATTTTCCGATAACGTCAAGTAATGGCGTGTTCTTAATTCGGTCTATTCTAGTTGAATCAATCATGGGTATAAAAATAGAATGGGAGTGAAAATATAGTGCTTGTATATTTTTCATACAAGCACTATATGAATTTTAATTTTCAGCCATGTACATAAAATAGTACGAATCAAAGGAAGTAGTGATTTTATTTTAAAATTACGCCTAATGACTATTTTTTTTGTATTTTTGAATACACTAATTAATTTATACAACTATGGCTGAATCTATTGCAGTTACGGTGTCGTTTCAGGAATACAAGAAAAACACACCATCGGTATCCAAAATTATTCCTATTGGTCTTATTCAAGACATTAGAGCAGTGACTAAAGGGCCTAATGGAGTTACGGCTACTCTTACCGAAATTAAGATTAGGGATAAGAAATGCTGGGACACTACATTGTATGTGACCGAAACCCCAACGGCTATTAATGATTTGATGAATGCTGCCCTTGTGTAATGTAATCAGAAGAAAAGTTGCCCTTATGTTATTGTTGGGCAACTTTTTCTGTATAAGTACGTATCTAGTAAATATTGTCTGGATGCAGTCAATATTATTTCCATTTCCTTCTGTATCAAAGTATCCAGTTTCCCAAACCCAAGTGCAGCAAGTTCCTCACACTTAGATGTAGCTATCTCTTGGGCTAACTTGCGTAGGTCTTCGGCTGTAAGTATGCTAATTTCAGATATATTCAGGCTTTTCATACACTTGAAAGGTTTGGAGTCAATAATTATGATAAGTAGATAAGAATTTTTCTATGTGTAAATATGCAATTCCTGCATTTGCTGCACATTCTTCATCTTCTGGTCTGTCTCCGACAAAAAGACTGTTATTCCAGTCTGCTACATACCCAGCTTCCCATATATCTATTTCAAGTACAACCAACATACCATGGTATGGCTTACGCATAAGGGATTTTACATTGTAAGGGAAAATGGTACCGCCTTCCATTTGATAGGCCGCCTTCATGGAGTCAAAGGGGTTTTTGTCAAAAAGATTTCGTGTTTTTTCAAGTTCTTCGTCAATTTCTTCAGGCGTTTTATACCCATGTGCAACACCTCCTTGATTAGAAATTGCAGCCACAAGGTATCCTTTGTTTTTGAAATGCCAAATTGCCTCTTCAATTCCTTCCATCAGAACAATGTCGTCTGGCCCAGAAATAAAAGTTCCTGATTTAGATTCCCGAACGGTACCATCTAGGTCAAGACAAAGTATAGGTATTAGATTTTTAGACATAAGATTAAATTATAGGCATCAGCTTTTGGTAGTGGACAATCTGCGAAAGACCGCCATTGGTAGGTCTCTATCATTTCTGTTGCCATGTTAAAGTTTGGTTAAGCCCTGCCTATTGACAGGGCTTGGTGAGGGATTAGGCAGGGTCGTAGGTAGCTTTGAATATATCCTTCTTGCAGGGGTATATTTCACCTTGTACGTCAATGATAAGCATGTCTTGGGGTGTAAAATTCATTGTACCTTCTTTGGTCGGAATAAGATAACATTCATCATTTTCGTGCGTAATAGCATGACCGTTGTATTGAAAGCTCCACGGCATGTCATTGACAAGGTGTACGTCTGGTTGTTGTCTGGCTTGCTCAACGAACTCTTCAAAAGTGATTGCTTCGATTACTACGGGTTTTTTTCTGAATTTTGCCATAAAATTGAGTTAATTTAAAAGTGAAACATTGAATTACTGGAAGTCTAGCCAGTGGGTGACCCTGCCGCTTAATTTAATCCCCTTGTATAGCCAATCTTTCTTTCTTAATCGAAATGTCATAACGGTAGGCTGTAATTGTCCACTGGATACAAAACGAGGCAATGTGTATTCTCAAAATACCAGATACTGTCTTCCCTTTGCTCCGGCAATCTCTCCTCCACACTCACCCAAACAGGCGTAGGCAGATGGGGCTTGGTTGCAACTAATGGAGAAAGTTTTTCTAGTAGTTTCTCCAAGTTTTGTTCTTTTAGGTCTTTTGACATAAGATTAAATTAAGTGTATCCAAGTTGTGTTAATTGCTCGTTGGTGGACAAGTACTGTTTAGGCTTGAAATCGCAAATCTTTTTTAGTTCTCTAACTACCTCTTTTTCTGCGTTTTTCAATGCCTGTATTAGATTATGCTCTGATACCTCTGACCCAAAAACTGTATCTATTTTATCCAGATTTTTGCCGATGTAGACAATATGGATTTCGTACCAAGTGTTTATGTATATAGACTCTTCATGCGTGATATGGTTAGTTCGTGGTATTTTTGCTGACTTTTTTTCAAAGTATATTTCTGCTTCAGCAGAAATATACTTGCCATGATATTCTATATTTTTTTTCATAATCTACAGGGATTCTTTAAGCCGTCCCAAGGCTGTTAGGTTGCTGTTTTATACTCAATCTTTCCCAGAAATAACATTTTCTTACCCAAAAAACATCGCAACCACTACGATCATTGTTTGATAGGTTGATATAATCGCAGCTTTCTGAGCCGTTTGAATATTTAGTTATTGCGGTAATTTTTTTTATTCCTCCTTCCCGTTCTTGAAAATAAAGGAAACCAAGATAATATTTTGCTTTCCAGTTGTAGACGACTAAATCACCCTCTTTAAACTTTTTCGTATTTTGGCATCTATTGTTTTTAATCAGCCAAAATACAAGTCTATACATCAAGGCATTAAAAACGTTGCGGAACGACAGGCGAATCTCTATTTTTGAATGTAGGTTCTTTTTCATCCCTCGCCTCCTTTCAATCGCTCTTCTAGCAATCCGAAAGCGTAAGCGACTCCTTCGGAAAGGGCTTCTTGGCGTGAGGGGAACGATTGCAGAAATTTTCTAATTGAGTCAGCCGTTTTTGCCCACTCAGGGGGCTTTCCCCGCTTTCTCACATAAGAGCAATTCCCGTTCGTTGGATCGTGGTATTCTTCGATAATATACTCGTTTTCGTCTGGGACGGATTTTGCAGTAATTATGTGTATGCCGTTCGAGTCGAAAAACTCCAACAGGTAGCCGACCCAATCCAAGAAATTACGATACTTTTCTATTGCGTACAGGGTGGATTCGCTACAGTCCTTACTGTCTCTGTATTGCAGAAATGCAGAGAACGCTTTCGGATTTTCGGCGGCAATTTTTTGCCAGTTAAGTTGTGTCATTTCGGATATGGGTTTCTGTGTCATGGGTTTAGGGTTGGATTTAAGACTTTTGTTCCAAGTAGGAGTTAATACCTTTCCTGATTTCGTCTCTCATGCTCTGTAGTGTAAATAGCTGACTTTCTAATCTTTCTATTTCTGCTGAGATTTTTTCTTCTTCTGCCTCCACTTGTGCTAAGGTTTTGTATGTACATGCTCTTCGGAAAAAGCTGTCACGCACTTGTACCAATTTCATTCTATGAATTAGTTCTGTGGCTTGCTGTGCTGAAATTTTGATTCTTGTTATGACTTTTTTTTGATTTTTCGATACCTTAGCGTAGGTATACACTTGTATATCGTTAAAATATGACAGACAAATGATTGTTTGGTCATTCCATTTTTTACAGGCACGCTCAATATTAAGCTCATATTCGCCTGTTTGGTGATAATTAGTGATTAGTCCTTTCATTGCTGGAATAATTGGTTATACTGGTTGATAATGCGCTCTATATTTGCTTTCCCTGCAACGTTCGCAGAATGGCAGTAAAGGGATATATGTTCTAGGTTATGCTTCTTCGCAAACGCTATGAATCCTACACATGCATCATACCCTGTTGCGTGTACAAGACCATCAGGGCAAGGGTTAGCCGCCCATGCTTCTTGTGATATTGCGTAATGCTCTCGATGTAAGTCATGGTCGAAAGAAATACAGAGAATATATCTTTTCGATACCCTACCTTCTTCTATGTCTCTTTTCAATACAACTTCTAACCAATGCAGGAACTGTTCTGCGTTCCAGAATTGCCGCCACCCATTCGGGGCTTCTCGTATGTCATCTATGTATATTTTCATATCTAAAATCCTAAACTGTTAGTGGTAATAACTGCATACTGCTCACAATTTCAATATTGTTCTTGTGGTTTCATAATCCTAAATTGATAAGTTGCTGAAATTCTTCTTTGTACATCCATCCGTCAAAAAATGACAGTCCATAATCTTCTTCGTTCAGGTCATCAAAGAAAGCGTCTTTGCCTCTGATACGTGCAATCTGTCCGGTGTAAACTCGCAAATCAGCTATTGCACATATGGTTCTTCCGTTATCAGGCAACCGGTCGAACGATTTCCATTTTGGAAACCTTGCGTTGAACTCTAACGATACTGAGGACGGGAAATGACACCCCGAAATTTCTACGTTCTGACCTTGCTCTGTTTCTGGGAATAGGTAATCTAAGACTAGTAAGAAAGCCTCCGATTCAGTTTTTCCCTTCATCCATTCGGCTCTAATCTCAGGGGGAACTACATTATCGTTCACTAGATTAACTAATGTCTGTTTTTTTTCTTCGTGTGTCATAGGTGTATAATG